>JAEEGK010002959.1_pt1 | contig 42471 bp, 28 predicted proteins | sample 8958771 | NCBI WGS metagenome assembly JAEEGK01 (sample SAMN16246547, study PRJNA631951) | gut metagenome | biome: gut microbiome; feature: rumen; material: SC-attached | host: Bos | place: Iran: Karaj | collected 2018-10
TGCTGATGTTACCGGCCTTAGTGCCGGCATCGGCTCAGAAATTGAATGTTGAAAAAACAACCATCGAGTGCGGGCGCACAGGCTATCAGCAGCCCGTCACCGCCACCTTCGAAATGCAGAACAAGGGGCATCGCCGCCTCGTGATCCAGAGTATCAAACCCGACTGCGGCTGTACGGCTGTCGACTATCCCCGTGAGGTCCCTGCCGGTCAGAAGTTCACGGTCAAGATGACCTACGATGCCCGTCAGCTGGGCCATTTCTATAAGATGGCTGCTATTACCAGTAACGGCTCGAAAACGCCAGTCTGGCTCACGATGCGTGGCGTCGTCGTCACTGATGCACAGGACTTCTCTGGCTCCTATCCGTTCACGATGGACGGCCTGATGCTCGATAAGGATGAGCTGGAGTTCGACGATGTCAACCGTGGCGATGCACCTGTACAGGAGATTCACATCTTTAACAACGGCGAATCGACGATGACACCCAGTCTGATGCATCTGCCACCGTATCTCTCGGCCGTTGTCTCACCCGAGCGTCTGGCCCCCGGCCACAGTGGTGTCATCACCGTGACGCTGAATTCTGCACTGCTCCGCGACTACGGTCTCACGCAGACCAATGTCTATATGGCCCAGCAGCTCGGCGATATGGTGAGCACCGACAGAGCCCTTGGTGTCTCCGTCGTCCTGTTGCCCGACCTGAAGCAGTTCATGGATGCCAACAAGTCACTGGCTCCTCGGTTGCAGATCTCTTCTACCGATATCGATTTCACCTCGTTCGAAGGTAAGTCGAAGAAGAAGGAGATTGTCACCCTCACCAATACCGGTCAGTCGCCGCTGAAAATCTCCTCCATGCAGCTCTTCACCAGTGGACTGAAGGTGACGCTCTCCGACCGTGAGATTGCCCCAGGAAAGACTGCAGAGCTCGAGATCATTGGCACCGCCTCAGAACTTCAGCAGTTGCGCAAGCGTCCGCGTATTCTGATGATTACCAACGATCCTGACCATGCCAAGGTGGTCATCAACATCCGGAAATAACCCTCAATGATCAATTCACAAAATGGAACATCCAGAGAACAGTTCAGAATATGCCGGTCTGCAGGTGAACAGCGGTGTGGAGCAGCCCTCGATTATCAACCCCTACTTGAAGCGTAACCGCTTCCGTCGTCGCGACCTCACCGTCGGTGAGATGGTAGAGGGCATCGTCAAGGGCGATGTCACCATTCTCTCACAGGCCGTCACGCTGATTGAGAGTGTCAACCCCGACCATCAGGCCCGAGCCCAGGAGGTCATCAACAAGTGTCTGCCCTACAGCGGCCGTAGCGTGCGTGTGGGCATCAGTGGCGTTCCCGGTGCAGGCAAGTCCACGAGCATCGATGAGTTTGGCATGCATGTCCTGCGTGAGAAGGGAGGCCGTCTGGCCGTGCTCGCCATCGACCCCTCCAGTGAGCGCACCAAGGGTAGCATCCTCGGTGATAAGACGCGCATGGAGAAACTCGCCCAGCATCCCGACTCCTTCATCCGTCCTAGTCCCTCGGCTGGCTCCCTCGGTGGTGTGGCCCGTAAGACGCGTGAGACCATCATCCTCTGCGAGGCTGCCGGCTTCGACAAGATCTTCGTCGAGACCGTCGGTGTCGGACAGAGTGAGACCGCCTGTCACTCGATGGTCGATTTCTTCCTGCTCATCCAGGTGGCAGGTACGGGCGACGAGCTGCAGGGCATCAAGCGCGGTATCATGGAGATCTCCGATGGCATCGTCATCAACAAGTGCGACGGTGATAATGTCGATCGCTGTCAGATGGCTGCCACGAACTTCCGCAATGCCCTCCACTTCTTCCCGATGCCCGAGAGCGGTTGGACGCCGAAGGTGCTCTGCTATTCAGGCTTCTACGGCACAGGCGTGAAAGAGATCTGGGATATGATCTATCAGTATATTGACTTTGTGAAACAGAACGGTTACTTCGACTATCGTCGCAACGAGCAGTCGAAATACTGGATGTATGAGAGCATCAACGAGCATCTGCGCCTGAACTTCTACAACAATCCTGTCATCAAGGCCCAGTTGCAGGCAGCCGAGCAGACGGTTCTCGCCGGACAGAAAACCTCGTTCGTCGCCGCCCAGGACCTGTTAGATGAGTATTTTAATATTTTAAAATTATGATTCAAATTGAAATCGATGAAGGCAGTGGCTTCTGCTTCGGTGTGACCACCGCCATTAAGAAAGCCGAGGAAGAATTGGCACAGGGCAAGACCCTCTTCTGTCTCGGTGATATCGTACACAACGGTATGGAGTGCGAACGTCTGCTGAAGATGGGACTTGTCACCATCAACCACGACGAGATGCGCCAGTTGCATGATGTCAAGGTATTGTTGCGTGCCCATGGTGAACCCCCTGAGACCTACGAGCTCGCCCGTAAGAACAACATCGAGATCATCGATGCCACCTGTCCTGTGGTGCTCCAGCTCCAGAAGCGCATCAAGGCGCAATATGGTGAGGGCAAGGGTGGGGCCTCCCAGATCGTAATCTTCGGAAAGAAAGGTCACGCTGAGGTGCTTGGTCTCGTAGGCCAGACCGACTCCAAGGCCATCGTCATCGAGAGTTTCGACGAAGTCACCAAACTCGACTTCTCACGCGACATCTACCTCTTCTCCCAGACCACGAAGTCGCTCGATGAGTTCCATCGCATCATCGATTACATCCAGTCGCATATCGACAAGGATGCCACGTTCAGGAGCTTCGACACCATCTGTCGCTCAGTAGCCAACCGCATGCCGAATATCTCCAGCTTCGCCAAGAAGCACGACCTGATCCTTTTCGTCTGCGGTCGTAAGAGTTCTAACGGCAAGGTGCTTTTCAATGAGTGTCTGCGTGTGAATCCCAACAGTCATCAGATTGAAGACCCCCGTGAGATCCAACCGGAATGGCTCGAAGGCATCAAGACCGTCGGCATCTGCGGTGCCACCAGCACCCCCCGTTGGCTCATGGAGCAATGCCGCGACGCCATCACGGCGCGGTCGTTGTCCTGATGGGCACGGCGGAATCACAGAGGAGATGGTGAGTCAATGGGTATTCTGAATATGAACATTCGACCAAATACAAGTATGATCACCTGTATTTGGTCGAATTCTTACATATATCAGTCTCTAAATTAGCATGTAGCTAAAAATCATAATCCAGATTAGTATAGGTTATCCAATAACTGGGCTCAGTGCTTTGAACTCGTACAGTTGCCATATACTCATTACTCCAGACTCGTTCATTCTGGGTATAAGAATAGTCAGACCAATCATATTGTCTATAAAAGTATTCATCTAGATATGACCAATCTGCAACAAAAGCGTCTTCAGCATTATAGACGGTCTGAACCTTTTCAATCTGAAGGGTATATTTGTTGTAACGGTACTGCAAAGCATACATATCGGGATCAGACTCAGGAAACATATAATATAATCCATCCTTCTCCTCATCAATGACAAACACACCATCTGGCGTTCCATATTTCTCCAAGATATCAGTTATCGGGTGGTGGGTTTCTGCCGCAAACCTTTTAATACGGCCGTTAACCTCAACCTTTACGAAAACCAATTCATCACCCAGCTTTATCGAAATAAAAGCGGTTCCCTCTTGAATGGCACGAACCACACCATCAGCAGAAACAGTAGCAACCTCTGGATTCGTAGAGGTTAATTCTGCCCCAGATAAGCCAGCTTCACTCAGATAGCTAATAGGGGCAGTCTGACCTGCCTCAAGATTAAGATCCTCTACTACCCGATAGAACTTGTCAGTTGTATTATATCTATTACTTCTGAGGGTCATACAGTCTTCCTCAAACCCAATAAGTGACTGAGTAGGTAACTCACGCCTCATCATATCAAATATCAACTCAACTCTATCTGCATACAACCTCCAAGAGCCTTCATCTTTATCTGATACACTCTGAGAACCAACTATATTTTGAACCACATAATATGTAGCCTTATAATTGTCCTGCAACCCCAAAAAGGTGTAATATGTATTTGAGGCATTAGGCGCCACCCACTCACCAGACAACTCATGAGGATCAGACACTGGAATCTTCCCATTACTTGTTTCATCTTCGCTACATGATACCACAAAGGCAGCAAGAAGCAATATGTATATCGTTAACTTCTTCATATTCATTAATAATTTTTGAAATAAGCTACACTAACCTTCCCTGTTGAAGGATTAGTTGATACCATTACATAATATTCGGATCGTATAAATGTGTTACCCGATATATAGCAGTCAGCGCCTGATTGAAGCGTATAAGATTTATAATGATCTGCAAGCCATTCTCTAACCTCCTCCTCTGTAACACCTGATCGGCATCCCAACTGTAAGGCTTTAATTTCTCGAGTATCCTCATCAAACTGAATTAGAATGCTTGAACAAACAGGGTTGTCTTGGTAAGATATGATATTAAAATATGAGCCTCCCTCAGCCTCTGATAAATCGTAGTCAAACCATTTGGCTACATCGTCAACACTGGCAGTCACGACACCATCATACGTCTCCAATCCATATGGTTGCCATACATAAATCATTGTCCTGTCCTTCTCATCAATAAGAATCGAAACACTATTATCATCTTGTTCTACAATATAATAATGTAAATAGTCCTCGGAAACAGGCATCGGCCCATATTTGGCATCAAATGAATCGATAATAGGCTGTATGTCGGCCCTATCACGGAAGTCTGCTATAATCGTGTGAACATGATTTTTTGCAAGATAAGTAGCCGCAAATTGCTTAATGTAATCATCAAATTGATTGTATAACGACATGATGCCCCCCCTTTCATATTCGTGCTGATACAGAGGGATGCCATAATCTTGTACAATATTATCAAAGTCACGCCCTATATACTTAACAAAATCATCAATCAAATTGTCAGAGTCATCAACTTCGACCTTAATCACAGCCTCTTCTGTCGCAGAAAGCCCTCTGACAAACACGGTACCTCTTTTATTGGCATGGATCATACCATTCTCATCTACAGAAGCAATCTTTTCGTCACACGAGAAGTAACTGAAGACATTGAAACTGGCATCGTTTATGTTCCACTGCCTGGTGTCACCCACTTTCATTATATAGGTATCAACAACACGATGGAAAACAAATGATTCATGCACAGCCTCATCAGTAATATCGAGCGTGTACTTTTTAACATTATTCACTCGCCACTCTTGATAATACTGGCGAGGATCAAATTTAGTTGTTGTCAAAGTCCTGATTGTTTTTCCATCATACTTGTATGTTCCCTCTACGAGCATATCGTAATTTGAGTTCACTCCAATATTCACCTCCCTGTCAGTATACTGACCGTCAGGACTAAATGTCATATATACAAAGTTAACTTTACTTTCATCACTATAGTCATGATACCACTCTCCTGTAACATTCTCAAGTGGGAACGACATACCATCATCATCATTACTGCAACTACTGAAGCCTATGAGCAAAACCAGTTGCAGGAAGATATAGCTCGGATATCTTAAAATACAATTTTTCATATTTCCATCCATTTAGGGTTAATAATATCTTAAGACATAACCTAACTTGATTTCCAGAGAGTTAATACGATGCTTATAACCACTCATGTTGTTTAATCCTGTTTGACCGTTAATGATAGGTACACGCGGACCCTCCCAGAAGCCAGCCTGTCCCATATTAGACAGCATGAGGTTATAATAAATACCAAGCTGGAAACCACGCAACTCGTAAACCACTCCGGCTTTCAATCCATAATTGAATTTCTTATAAGGTGATGAGCTGCTCTCATACATCTCAGTAAGTCCTAACGTGGTTTCGCCCTCACGCACCTGAGTAAATTGGAATTCCTTACCATAAAGGTCGAATTCCGTATTAAGATGAGAACCAATATTGCTAAAAGTAGCCAACGGCTCTGAGCCATGAACTAATCCCCAACGGCTATAAATGTCACCACTCGACTCTGACGAGCCTGCCAATTTCATCTTAGCAGATAGGCCAAAAGATAAATACGGACCTAAATTAAGATGCAAGCTGGACATCTTTGTCAGCACAAAACGATAGGAGAATAGCAAGGGAACTTCTATCATATTCAGTGTGTACTTCTCTTCGTAACTATTAGTCACATCACCAATCCAAACTTGTGAATCGTCAGAGAAGACAACTGTATTAGGTACAGGCTTGTCGAATTTGTTTGTGTATTTAATTTGCGTATAATTCACGCCAGGCATGAAGTAGAGATTCTTATAGAGCCTTATATCAGCAAAAAGGCCCACAGTAAATCCGGACTGAGAAGTATAGCTGACATTCTCGCGCTCGTCGCACAAAGAATAGTTTACAGGACTACCAACAAAGTCACCGCCTGCAGAAGAATTCACGAAAGGAAACAAATAGCTGGCATTAACTCCAATAGAAAAATTTCGACCGCCTAATATACGATTATAGAAGAGCGAATCAGAGTATGAAGTCAGCTTAGTTGTATATTGAAGATCATCGCCTTCACGTAAACGGATCACCGTATCTTTAGGATAGAACTTGGCTTTCTCCAAGCGAACACGGTAACTACCGGGATCAAGACGTGGGCTCTTAAATGGTGTCTTACCTGCCAACTCACCGTTCAACAATACATTGAAGCCATTTTCTGGCAGTGAGAACAATTGGAACTGACCAAAAAGCGGTTGCAAGTTGACACTACAGCGCACAGGCTCATCTGCCAAAGTGAATTCACCTTCTGTTGGTTCAAATTGGTCGGCTTCTACCTTATAAGTATGATCGCCCTTACTCATCATGGCAGCAAACACACCATATTCTGTAGGAACTTCAATACCATCAATAAAAATGGTAGCCTCATCTGGCTGATGAGACAGCACAAACATCTGCGTATTCAAATTCTGATTACTGCCGTCTGTCGCCGTTTCATAGCTACCTAAACGCAATTCATAAACAGTACCCTCTTCAACCGATTCGGCATACTGATATACCAAAGGATAATAACCTTCGTGAGAGAACGACAAACTGCGAGCACCATAGGGCACATAGAGCCAATACTCACCGCTATGCTTCTCTTGCTGTACGATACCAAGGGCATCGGCACGAATTTCCAAATCAGACAGAGTGGTTACCACACGTATCAAGGCACAAAGCTTTCCCTCGTCTTTATCACGTACGGGTTTGGTTACTCTTGCCATCAAGTCATTGTCTAGTTTAGTAAACTTCGACACATCCAGGGTCTTTTGTGCATCGGCTGAGACTATAGAGGTCACAGCTATCAGCAATACCATTACAAATTTCGAAATAGATTGTTTCATAATTATAAAATTTGAGTTAAAGAATAGTTCAGAGTGTAAAACTTGTAATATCAATACGACCATCCTTTACATTGGGGTCGAGATCAGGCTGCCATGTACGAACGTGAATAAGCGGTGCCTCGGGTTTCTGGAAGTCAATGAGCAGAAAGAGGTAGCCTGTGTCACCATAGCTCGAAGAGAAATAGTCCTGCTTGATCTGAATACCGTAGATGTCGGGCTTGGATGCTGAACGGCGCACAGTGTTCTCCGCAAAGCGGATATTGACGTATTCATTGCTTGCAAAACATTTCTTCAGGCTCTTGATATATTGTTCTTTGGTTTGTCGGGTGTATTTCACCTGAGCCATCTTCGCCGGCTGCATTTCCTTTTGGCCGGTGCCTTTTACAAGAGATCCTGTTATAATCAGAGCATCTTGTGAAAAGATTCCATCAATATAATCAAGTCGCTTCAGGGCGTAGGCCGTTTTATAGGTTTCAAGGAAATGTACCATCGTCTGTCGGGCTTCTTGACTCCATTGACCTCGATTCATAATATCGTTAACAGCTGCTTGCTCCAGTCCGAAAGCCACCTCGGTTACTTTTGCCTCTTTGTTCAGATAGAACACAACGTCTTCAGTGAAAATCCTTCGATTCCCTGAAAAGGTAAAACTCATCGGGAAACTGCGGCAAATGACACCACCATCTTTGTCAGGCAGGAACTCTACGGCAGGGGCTCTCAACAATTTGGCGTTACCATAGTGAACGAGACCATCAAACATTTTCCAACCTTCATCCGTAAAGGCCCCTCTTAGCGACTGGTAATTCCGTTGGGTTATACCTTGTTCGATCTTGTTGATGGTCTGCTGAAAACTGGGTATCCCTTGTTCTGCCACTGTTTCATAACTGCCCGTTTCATTCTTGGGAACGACTTGCACTTGATAATCTTCTTTCTGTATCGTTCCACAGTTTTTGGTGTCAACGGTAAATTCAGCAGCCTTGAAAGCCACAGGATCTGTGAACTCCATCACGCTTCGGATGTCAGGATGGATATTAGCTTCGTCACGACACTCATACTCTGCCAGGATCTTCAGCCTTCGGATGTTTGCTGAAAGTGGTATCAGCAATTCGCCTTCACCATCTTTGACCGTATAAACTTTGCCTGATCCTTCCTTATCATCAAAATACTTATAATTGAAATTGACGGCTGGTTTTCCACGATAGTTCACTTTGAGTGTCAGATACTGACCATCGGGTTCCTTTTCAACAGAAGTTGCTACAACTGATACACCTTCTAATATCTCTTTTACCCTTCGGTGGATATCCTGTTGCATACTGGTTTCAGAATAGCCTATCGTTTCCAGGTCAGCATCAGGACAGCTATTAAGAAGAGCCAACGACCAGTAGAAATCCTGAAGGGCATCACCTACTTTACCTTCTTTCTCACGCTCGATAGCCTCATTGGCCCATTTCTTAGCCAACCCTATTCTGCGTTTGAACATGGCTCTCATGTCGCTCACTTTCATATAACGATAGACCACATAGCCTTTCTTATCCTGCACAACGTATTCTGCCACATCTTTTAAAGTCACATTTGAGTACGAATTGATGACGCTTTTCATTCTTGACTCTGAATCAACTTTTTGTCCCTTATTCTCATTAATAAGTTCATAATTAAACTGTGAACTTACCTTTGTGGATATCTGACCCGCCAAATCGCTAAGGGCAGTTTGGCGAGCTTCCTCAATAGAGGCATTCACGCCCATACCTATGAGATAGTTGCCACTTTTCTGAATAGCTTCCCATTCTTTCGGTGTCAACGTCTGCGCAAAAAGGCTGGACACTGGCATGAATAGCATCACAAAGAATATCAAAAGTGCTATGCAATTGTCAAAAGTTATTTTTTTAGATCGCATTGGCTTATTCTTCTACAGCTTGCAGCACCCCTTACAAGCAACAATTATTAGTTTAGTATCTCCTTATTATATATAAGAAAGACATAGGTACAGTTCTTTCACTCCTCTATCAACTCACGTTGACAAGCGTCAGAAACGCCTTTATCATATATAAATCCCCCAGTAAGCGTCCAAAAGTTGGTTTGCCCTTTTAGGGCGGGCATCCTTCGATGCCCACCAGCTATTGGAGTGATTAAATTTTGTGATTTATTAATATCGTTTTAACCCGATAGTCATCGGAAGCAGGTTTGCATAGTCCGTTCGCCCATGTTTCAGTTCCAGTATGACTCGTCGGAAATACTCCCTGAAGGAGATGCCCGCCTGCTTGCAAGTTTCTATAAAGGTGTTATAGATGGCTGAGTTTACAGCTCCCTTCGTACTGCAATAGAATAAGGAGTTCTTCCTTTGCACAGTCTGGGGCCTGATGGCTTGCTCCGCCGCACAATTGCTGATGGCATACTCGCCATCCTTGCGGTAGGCAAAGAGATTGTCCCAGAAATCATACAAGTAGTTCAATGCACGCCACATCAGGTCTGACACCTGATTTTCGCCCTCTGCCAGCAGTTTCTCCATCCGTTCCTTCATCCTGTCGATGATTCCCTGAGTGTAGCTGTCATTGCGCATTTCCTTTATCCGTTCTGCAGAGAGTCCCTTTTCCTTGTAAAAACGCTCGCGTCTGTAAAGCTTGCCCACCTCTGTCACGAAGAACTGGGCTTTCTTGCATCCCTGATTCAGAGCCTTCTTTGCCTTAGCCCAGAAATGATCCATACAGCAGAGGTGCTCGATGTCCATCAGTTCTCCGTCAAGATAGGTATATACATTATAGCCGTCGCTCTGTAATGATTTGATCTTTGCGTCACCCAGGAAATCGAGGAGCACGTTACGCCCACGACCTCCCTCATGCTTCACGCCATTCTCGTCGGTAGTATCCTCATAGAAGAAGATGACTATGCCAAGGGCTCGGTTCACAAGACACCACATATAGGTCTTCCGGTGTCCGAAGTGGGTCTGGTATCTGCACCAGGTCTCATCCACATTGACATTCGCACCTTCCTGCAGAGCTACCTCCTTCAAAGCGGGTATCAGTTTGTTCAGCTGTATGGCACCCTTGTCAGCCCAGTTTATAAGGTTCTGACGGCAGGTGTCCCAGTTCATATCCTTCAGACGTCCTTTTGACTCACGATAGGCAGGCGTTGCCATCTGATAACGGTTGAAAATCAACCATGAGAGCAGGCTGGCCGTTACGCCGGTACCAGGCACAATCTCGTCATAGATACCTGCCGTCTCATCATCCTCACATGGGATATAGACCGTCCTGACCTTGCCGTCAGGATACTTCACCTTATAGCGTTCGAAGTGGTGCTCCTCTATAACGCATTTCAGATCGCGCACCACCTTGGGTTTTAACTTCTTGATGACAGTGCACCCATCTGGCAGCCTGGTCAGGTCGCACTTATGCTCTATGGGGGTGCCTACCACCTGCTTGTTGTAGGTGCAGCCCTCACGACTGGGACCATGATAGACCGATTTCACCTCTTGACCCGCAGAAGTATCGTCTGTCTCCGAGGACTGTGGCTGAGCGCATCCGTTATTGACAGAGGCCTTTCCGCCCATGTCATCCCTGCCGTCATTTTTGCCCTTGGTTGGCTTGTTCTTTCCACTACCCTTCAGGCTCTTGGATGTACCAAAATGCTCTGAGTTCAGCACACCCAGACGCTCATTGGCTGTCTGCAGCTCGCGGGTAAGCTTCAGCACCTTATCATTGGCCTCCTTCAGTTCGCCTGTCATCTTCTCAAACTGCTGCCACATTTTCCTGCGTTCATCCGACTCGAGCCTTGCAGTAGCATTAGCCTCCTTCAGCTGTCTTGCCATCTCGTCTAGCGACTCCTGCATGGCTGCCTGCTGCTGGCGGTTCTGTTCCTTCTCCTCCATGTACTGGCCGTACAGGAAACGGATATAGCCCCGAAGCTCTTCCATCGTAGTCATACCTTCAGACGGGTCGTATGGAGCAGCAGGCTTCGATTCCAGCTCCTCCATACGCTTCTGATGAAGCACTCTTTGGGTCAGTTCGTCTATTTCCATATCCTTTGTAATCCTCTACAAAGGTACGAAAAATATCTGAAACCACCAAATAGTATTTCGTCTAATTATCTGATTATCAGTTAATTAACGTTAACCCCAAAATCCCTCAATCAGCTGATTCTCAACGTCTTGATTACTGGTGCCTGAAGTACTGCGACCAGGTCCTTCCAGTCTATGCGGTAGGCTCTCTCACCATCACCACTGAACTTTACCTGTACAAACCTATAGCCATCTACAAAGGTCTTCTCGTGCAAATAGTAGGCATGGTTCTCATAATGGATCATGCGCACCCTGCGACAGTTTCTCGACATGAAGATATATACATCACCGTTTAGGGGATCGCGGTGGTACTTGTTACGTACTATCTCAGCTACTCTGGGAGCCTTACAGCGCATATCGTGGAAATTTGGAAGGAAATAGAACTTCTTCAGTCCGGAGAGTGTCAACATAGCCCCTCCAGTTTCTCTACCAGCGTTTTCAGCCCCTGGTAGTCTAAGCCGACCTTGCGAAGATGAAGTCCATCGCTGGTCTGAATTGTAACCTGTATACCCTCCGGTTCTGCCTTGCGGCCTCTTCGCCTTGATGACTTGAGCGTAGGCTCGTCATCAGGAATGTTCTCAATCTCAACCCGGCCAACAGCCTGGTGAGTCTTGCGAAACCACTTGTCAAACTCTTCATAGGGTACACCATTCTTTTCACAGAATGAATTAATGGACTCCTCCTCAGGGACTCCCTCTGTCTGGTAAAGGAACCAGAGCTTTTCAAAGTCTTTGCTACTGAACATAATCGAAAAAAATAAAAATTCAGTGCAAAGGTAAATTTTTATCTTAATCGCCGCAATACGTCATTTTTGGACGCTTACATTATATCAATGCTGTCTATTCCAATTTTTTGCAAAGATACGGCTTTTTCTTTATATAAACAAATTTTGCGTATATTAATTTTGTTAAAGAAATGTAAAGTATTTCTAGGTAGATAATCACAAAGAAAGATTACTGATACACCCTCACGAAATCAATGTAATAACGAAGCGGGAACTGAGAATCATCTGGCTCACCTCCGTTGGAGCCGATGGCAAGGTTGAGGAGAAGATAGTGTTTGAAACCTGCTACATCGTTGGCGAATGGATTCTCTGTGTTTCCATCATACCCCTGATTCTGAGTTTTCGAGAGATCGATTTCATTCAACAACTCGTCATCGAGATAGATACGGATGAAATCTTTGTCCCAATCCATACGCCAGATATGGAACTTATCCGCCCAATATGGATCCTTCTCCGTAAAATGGCTGAAAGGAATCACTGCAGAATCCCAAACACCCTTCCATCGCTCGGACGAACCCCAGCAGGCATTGGCAAGAATCGAAGGTTGCCCATCCTTGATATAGTATTCCATAATGTCTATTTCCCCATTATTGGGCCAATCCCACTTGTTACCCTGCAACCAGATGGCAGGCCAGGCACCTGAAGCCACAGGGATTTTGGCTCTGATTTCAAAACGCCCGTAAAGGAACTGTTGGCTGAGTTTTGTCGTCAATGAGCTCGACGTGTAATGGATGAATTCACGATTTTTGCGCCAGTCGCTGCTGCCTGCCTCGTAATGGGGATTGTTGAGGCATTCTTTTCTGCCCTCAATCACCAGGCATCCATCTTTGACGTATGCATTGTCAGACTGGTACCACTGCAACTCCTCATTGCGCATGAAGCCAGATTCATAGCTCCACTCTTTCGAAGGCTTACCCTCAACATCGAACTCATCACTCCACATCAACTGGTACTCCTTCTCCTGTGCTGACACACAGAGAACAAAGCCCATTGCGAGCAAAATCGATACAAGAATCCTATTCATAGATTTTTTTTTCAATATTTGCATACACTGCATACACTTGGTTGTTATCTATCTGATATACAAGGCCTTATTTAAGTGTATGCAGATGGACAACAAGTGTAACCATTATCAGTCACTCCTTCTTTTTCACCAGATACTGTTTGCTGCTGCCGACTCTGCGATGCTGGAGTTCTGGCATATTCCAAAGGAAACGACCAAAGGCAGAGACACCATTTGCCTTCAATCCGGAACCTGCTATCTGACGAAGTTGGTCGTAGATGGCAGTTGGTGAAAGCCATTTGCCGTCCGTCTCATCCGCAGCTGGCAGATAGTACTCATTGAAATACTGTATAGCTGGTGGTGTAAGCTGATACTGACGATTATGATCCATGATTTCCTTCACCTCTTCAGCACTAAACCACCAGTCCATTTCCTTCTTGACCACCATTCTATAAGCTTGTCCGTAGAGTCCCTCATAGTTCGGCTTATAGTCCGTCTTGATGGGTGCCGTGAGGTTCACGCAGATGAATCTTCTGCTGCCAGATGGATCACTCAACACGTTGGTCTCATTCGTCGTAGCGATGAAGGAAGCATAACGTTTGAACTCCTCGACATGTTTGCCATAAGGACGTTTAATCTTCACATTCGGCAGTTGGATGACATTCTTCAGAAAACCTTCCTGCAGTTTCGGACTGATTGAATTAAACTCGTCAAGGTTAATCAGCAGGAAGTTGTGCATAGCCTGAAGGGTGGCACGTTTCTCACTCACATCGAGGTTTTCAAGGAAGCCCCATCGCATTTGTGGAGGAAGGATCATACGACAGAAAGTGGTCTTTCCATCACCCTGAGGCGAAATCAGCAGAGGCACTACCGAGTTTCCATATTCTCCTTGGGGCATCACCCATTGGGCCACCATATAGAGGAACCATTTCTTAAACCATGTCTCCCATTGCGGAATATTGCAGGGTACACATCTGGCGAGCATCGCAATATGGTCCGTCTTCCCATCCCATTTGTCGTAGCAATTAGACATATATTCATTGATAGGATCGACTTTGCGGATCATATTCGAATGGACAAAACGACGGATGTCCTTATCTCTCGCATCGAGATTATTCAGACGGGCTTCGATAGTCATACCGTTGATGACATTCTCATCGCAAGGCGCCCAGTCCTGTAGCCAAGTGGTATTGGGCCGATATTCCGTGTAGCCCATCACCTCATTGTAGCGGAATACATATCTGGTATTCAGAAATTCAATCAGTCTGCGCGTCTCCACACTTACCATCTCACCGTCTTTCCTACGTTTGGGTTTCTCTTCTGCATAAACGGTACTGACAATGGCGCGTATGCGAGCCCCGTCATAGATCTTCTTATAGACATGATGGTTACGAATATGGACAAAAGCTTCCTCTTCCGGCATATTCTTTTCGCAGAGTTTATGGGCAAGATCAGTCATATAGGCGTCATAACGCTGTGACTCCACCACATCAGCCGTCTCTTCGAGGGCTTCATGAGATGCCTGCTGATAAATGAGCTCATAATCTTCGTAAAGGCGAAAGTCCATTTCGCGTTGTTCTGGCTCTGTGTCAACGGTAGGTGTCAGTTCTTCCCTGAACATCTGCACCATCATCGGTGTGGCATGAGGATTGTAATAGGGTTTGTCGTCGAGTGTCATTCTAAAACTACTTCTTGCCGTAATTGTTTGACGTTCAATCGGTTTTGGAAGCACACCACTATAAGCCCCCAAAGCCACTTCATAGGCAGCCTTGCAGAAGGTATCCATCTCAGCCTCAGTTTGTGGTTTGGTAGAAATGTCCTTCTGAGATACGGATACCAGAATCTCCACACTCTTACCATCGGCCCCCGTGAAGGCGGCGAAGGTAGTGGGCAGAATCTTAGAGGCTTCTTTGACAGCCTTGATCTCTTCTGGTTTCATCAGGCCGCTGACATGAAGCCATGTCAAACTGTTGAAGGCGGTGATTTCAAGATTACTATTCTCCGTTTTCGTCATCTCCACCAACGGATGAATCATAGCCATCGGCACATTGTCCTCATATTGCCCCGTATCTCCGAAACGTGCAATGTAATGGCGGAACCTGCCGATATCCTCGGCTTTCGTATCTGTCTTGATTCTCTCCAGAAACCACTCTATGGACTTAACCGTCAAGTGGGGAATGTTTTTCTTGTCTGTTCTTACAATTGATAGTTTCATAATTTAGTTACTTTTTGCGTTTGTCCCATAGGGTGGGACTACTTGTCCCATGTGGTGGGACAAAGTGTCCCAGGCCCTGGGACAAATTTACTTAAACTCTTAAATCTCAGGTTATAGCCCAGTAAAATCATAATCCTCAAACGTCTTATCGAAATTCACCTCCACATCTGGCGCAAAACGATGCACAATGTCGATAATCTCTTGCTGCAACTTAGGATTAATCAGGCGTTCGCCATATTTATAGCGATAATAGGTGCCTTTACTGCCAAGGTGTGCCGTCAATGCATATCGGATCTGCGAACGGGCCTCGCGAGACTTCACGTTATTATAGATGGCAGCGATACCCTGGGCCATGGTTACCTTCTCCATCTTCTGATAAGAATCGCACCCGCCATCATGATAGTTGTTGGGGAGGACACACGTCCATCGCTTATACTTCTGGGGTGTCTGCATACACACTTGATGACGAAGACAAGTCTCCGCCATCTCACAATCACTCTTGGGGCACAAGGCCCACCAAAATGGAATTTTCTCGTAATCAAACATACTGCAAAGGTAATAAAAAAATAGTGGAATTGCAAGTTTTTTGTGCAATATTTACAATTTTATATGTTTGCATACACTTGCATTTTTGTTGCATACACAAGATTACAATCTATTAATCAGTGAGTTGTATCTTAGTGTACGCAGTGTATGCAGATACTGATAATTCTATTCTTTGGATTAGTTTTTCAAATTCCCCATCTGCGATTTTGGAGAATTCAAGGAAAAAATGTACCTTTGTACCCATGTTTCACTACATTCAATTGCTACGCCCGCTGCAATGGCTGAAGAACATGTTTGTTTTTGCGCCGATTTTCTTCAGCAATAACCTGTTGAAGGCAGAATTCTTCTGGCCCACATTGGTGGTGTTTGCCTCTTTCTGTCTGGTTTCGAGTAGCATCTATTGCTTCAATGACCTGAGGGATGTGGAGGCAGATCGTCTGCATCCGAAGAAATGCCATCGTCCGATAGCCTCAGGGAAAGTGTCTGTAAAAGGCGGTTACGCGATGATGATACTCAGTATGATTGGTGCTTTGGCGCTGATACCAATGGCCCCAAGCCCCAACACACCTTATTTATATATGATTGTGGTGGGTTACTGGCTGATGAACCTTGCCTATTGCATCCGTCTGAAGCAGATTGCCATCCTGGATGTGTCAATTATCGCCATCGGTTTTGTGATGCGTGTGTTGGCAGGTGGCCTGACAACAGACATCTGGATCTCCCACTGGCTGGTGATGATGACCTTCCTCGTGACCCTTTTCCTTGCCTTCACCAAGCGCAACGACGATTATCGCATCTATGAACAGACGGGCACCAAACCTCGCGTCTCAATAACAGGCTATAACAAGACCTTTATTAATGAGGCCACAGCCATCATCGCTTCTGTCACACTGGTTTGCTACATTATGTACACCATGTCGCCTGAGGTTATCCAGCGTATGGGCACCCGTTATGTCTATCTCACCAGCGCTTGGGCACTACTTGGTTTATTGCGCTATCTGCAGAATATGATTGTCTATGGTCTTAGTGGTTCCCCCACGAAAAGCCTCGTGAAAGACCATTTCATCCAGTTCTGCATCCTCGGCTGGATAGCCTCGTTCTTTGTGATTATCTATCTATAAACAATACAAGAAAACAAGCGTGCAGACTTAGAGGTCTGCACGCTTGCTTTTTATTTCACTGCAACTTTCTTGCCGTTGATGATGTAAATTCCTCGAGGTAATCCTCTCAGATCCGTAGCCTTCGACTTCACTTTTCTGCCTTGCAGATTATAGACATCAAAGGGCTCGCCTTCTGTCATGTTGACAACGCTAATACCAGTTAATGTAGATATTGGCACTATATGTTTGAAGTCACTCCAGACGGGTGCCTCCTTGTAGAGATCGACGCTGCCATCTGGAACATAGAGGACACAGGTAAGCTTATCAACTCCTTCGAATATAGAAGTACCGTCACTACTGGTTTCATCGCCTCGAGTAGTTGCAACAGCCAGACTAATTGGTGTGGTGATATACACTGTGATGGACTTCAGATTCGAGCAGCCCTTGAACGCTTTATCACCAATACTGGTGATAGAACTTGGAATTGTCACGTTCGTCAGATACGTATTATTCTCAAAAGTACTTTCACCTATTTCTGTAACAGTAAAGATCCTATTGTGATAGGTGACTGTTTCTGGAATAGCAAATGCACCACCCACTTCCTTATCATCAGTAATGGCAACGGTAGGTGTTGTGCCAACCTCATTTCCAGTTGAAATAATCTGATAAGTAGCAGCATCGTCTTCATCCTTCGAGCTTTCACCTCCAGATACAAACTTCATCGCAATAATCGTCAACTTACCACTCTTATGCGTGATGTTGTAATTAGAAGCTTTTGATCCGCCGACACTGATGGTATAGTCACCTGGCTTACTGGTGGTTGTCGCATTACAACTGAGAACTGGTTTTGCAGTTAAAACAGCTTCCGTTTCTTTATTCACAAACCCGTCATATTTTACGGTGAATTCAGGTATCTTATCACCTTCGAAAATCTCATAGCTATTTGCAGAGATTGTCAGTGGCGCCTTCGTGATAGTAAATGTCTTACTGCCACTCACTGTAAAATTGCCGCCCTCTTTATCTTTAACTGTAACAGTAGCTGTTCCCACATTCTTATTGTTTGAATAACTGACCGTGTATTCACTTCCCGGAACAGTTATTTTATTCCATGTGACAGTGACATCAGCTTTTATCTCAACACCAGTATAGGTATAACTGCTTTTACTCAGAGAGATAGCATTTACCTCCCTTGGAGCAATGGTCACTTTAACAGAATCTATTTTAGAGTCAGTATGATTATCATCACCCTTCACTCTGTAATAAACCGTATAGGTCTTTGCATCCGTTCCTGTAGGAATGGTCGATATAAAAGTCGACTCATCCTGACTCAGACTGTATACCAACGTTCCCGTACTTGTTTTACCATCTTTATTGAGCAGTTCCTGAGCACTTCCGTTATAAGTAAGATTCTTGCCAGTTGGTGCATTTGTCAGACTACTTGCAGAAGATATGATCTTGAACGTCTTACTTGCAGTACCAATCATATAATTGCCACCTTCCTTGTCTGTGATAGTAACGGTAGCTGTTCCAGCATCAATATTGTCTGTATAGCTGACAGTGTATTCTTCTGCAGGAATGGTTATTTCACCTGCATTTACAGTTACACCTGGCTTCTTGGCACTACCATCATAGATATAACTGTCCGTTTCCAAAGTAATGTTTTCAGCAGAGAGAGCAATTTCCTTGGGGTTGATGGTCACCTTCAACGAAGCCGTATCAGATGGGGTATAATTGGGATCATCCTCTACCTTATAATAGATTGTATAAACCTGTGCCTTTGTGCCTTGAGGAATGTCAGTAACAAACACCTTATTATCTAAAGAATATTTCAATTTGCCATCTTTTGATTTCTCTTCATTGATTTTACCAGCTTGGATCAGATTCTGAGCTTCACCAGTATAACTGAGTTTGTCTATACCAGTTGGCTTTTGCGTCAGCAGGTTATCCAGTCTGCCCTTTGCACGTGTAATCTCAAACGTCGTGCTTTTACTTTCAATAATAAAGTTGCCACCTACACTATCAGTGATCATCACTTGAGCCTTACTATCCTTATTGGTCGCATTGACATTATTCGCATAACTAACCTTAAATTCTTTGGGATCGATGACAATATTATTGTATTTTACAGTTACAGATGTAACAACAGGTTCCTTCGCAGTACCGTCATAGGTATAACTGTTCTGACTCAAAGAAATGTTGGAGACTTGAGTGGATCTGGGATTAATGGTCACCTTCAACGAAAGCGTATCAGAGGGCGTGTAATTGGGATCACCTTCCACCATATAATAGACGGTATATTCCTTGGCATCTGTTCCTTGAGGAATGGTCGTATCAAACGTTATTTTATCCAGAGAGTACTTCAAACTACCTGATATACCCTTTTTGATGGTACCTGCTTTGACCAGATTCTGGGAATTTGTATTATAGGTAATATTGTCGCCTGCAGGCTGTGGCGTTGTTGCCAGAAGCTCTTCCAGCGTGCCAGCTTTTGGCGTAATTTGATACGTTTTATTTGCACTACCGATAATTCTATAAAAGCCACCTTCCTTATCCGAGATAGTAACAGTTGCAGTTCCAACATTGATACTATCTTTATAGCTTACAATGTATTCACCTGCATCGATGGTGAGCGGTTCTTGACCTTCTTTTATCCACTTAACTGTTACCTCTGGTTTCTTGGCAGTTCCATCATAGGTGTAAGTTTCAGGACTCAAAGTGATTCCAAGCTCCTCGGCAGGTAGTTCTTGAGGGTTAATTGGATATGTTTTCTTAAATTCCTTCCAAATTGTTTGGTCATTATACTTGGAGACATCTTTTACATAGAGAATAGCAGTCTCGTAAAGTTGGGTACTGAAGGGACTTTCTCCAACTTCTGGCGCTTCATCACTATTGATAGTCATCTTTTCTACTTTCTGACAATTATAAAATGCATTTTTCTGTAGATATTTTATGGTGGAAGGTAGGGTTATTTCCTTCAAATTACTGCAATGATTGAAAGCAGAAATGCCAATGGTTACCACATTATCCAATTCAAGTAATTTCAAACCGTCACAGTTATAGAATGCTTTTTCACCTATCTCTTTCATGGAAGTTGGGAGTGTGAATGATTCAAGAATATTACATTCTTCAAAAGTAGAGTTTGGTAATGTCGGTAAAATCATGTCCGTTTCAAATACAATGCTTTTTAGATTTGCACACGATTTGAAAACACTACTACCCATTGTCGTAATGCTCTTGGGTAATTTCATCTCTATGATACCACTATGTCTGAATGCCGATTCGCCTATCTTTGTAACACTTGCTGGTATGGTTAGTGCGTTTAGTGTGGTACAATTACAAAACATGCTGTCTGTAATTTCTGTTAAAGTGGCAGGCAAACTTACACTATTCAAAAGTGAACAGTCTGCAAAGATAGCATTGCCGATACTTGTCAGATTGGTAGCCTTAGAAAGATCTACTGTTGTCAAACTTTCTGCTCCCTTGAATGCCTTGGCTTCTATGGCAACGATCGTATAATTATTGCTTTCAAATTCTATCGAAGGGTTAATTGTAACACTAACAGGATTGTCGTTTCCTATCACTCTCGCTTCTTTTGTGTCAGATCTTAATAAGTACTTAACACCATCAACGATATACTCTTTTGTAAAATGACCGTTGATAACCAAGTCTTCATTAGGCATGAGTGCAGGAATGGTCTCGTGCCAACCAGCAAATGTCCAACCTTCTCTGGTAGGAGTAGTAGTAACAGAAGGTGTTTCTTTACCAACATATTGTGATTTAGGCTCCTCATATTGTACTCCATCTATTTTGTAAGTAATGGTATGTTGAGTAAATGCAGTTGGGGTAAAGCCTGACCATGGTGTTGTTTCTTGGTAACTGGGCACCCCATCAGCTATGCAAAAAAGCTGAATATTTGTATAGCCTTCAAAAGCATCATCCGCTGCTACTGGTGGGTATAATGCATAGGAATAGATATTAAGGCTATTAGAACCTGAGAAAGCCTTTCCTTGAATAGTTAAACTTGTTTCTTCTGTTTCTTTTATTCGTTCTGATATCGTTATGTCAGTAAGATTTGCGCAACTACTAAATGCTGCCTCTTTAATAAGAGTTATACTGTCTGGTATCACTAACGACTTTATTCCATTACAGCCATTAAAAGCGTTTTTACTTATGGTTTTCAATCTTTTCCCACTTGGCAAGCCTGTTAAAGAAGTGCAGCCTTTAAATGTTTCTTCACCTATAGTATTAATAAATTCATGAAGTTTCACATTTGTCAGACTTGTACATCCACTAAACAACCCCTTGGGTACAGTTACAATAGATGATGCTTTTATATCAACATCTGTTAATAAAACACATCCGCTAAAGGCATATTCTCCAACAGATCCAACTGATGCAGGAATTACGATACTTGTAAATTTCTTACAATTTTGAAAGGCTCCATTCCCAATACTCCCAAGTGTCGTTGGTAAGGTAATAGATAGCAACTCTACACAGCTATTAAAAGCATTTTTACCGATAGTGCTTGTAACAGGGATGGAGACGCTTGCTAATTTCTTGCAATTTTGGAATGCGCCCTCACCGATGTTTGCTAGTGTTTCTGAGGTAATAGACTCTAGAGCCCCACAACCATAAAAAGCATATTTACCAATACTTGTTGCATCAGAACCAAAGCTAACACCTTTCAGCCATTTTGCACCTTTAAACGCATTTGCTTTGACTTTTTGGTTGATATATATTTCACCACTTGATATATCCTCCGCCGATTTTACATTTACGGATCCTGCATTAGTCATTGGGTTACTTACTCCATCTCCATAACCAATGCTTAACATTTGGCCAATGCTTGTATAATATAATTGATAGTTTTTACAACCATTAAAGGCATCATTACCAATACTGTCTATATTATTGCCAGATAACTCTATAAGTGTTATTTGGCCACCTCCTGCAAAAGCATAACCTCTTATTACACTAACACTTTTCAGATCTATCTCTGTCACTTGTGTTTTTGGAGTTCCGCCAATATATAAGCTATTCGATTGAGACAAAGGATTTGCTTCTTTATTGCCAAATTTAATGTCACACAAGTCCTTCACAGAAGCAAAGTTGGCCTTTTTAAGCGAACTACACCCTTTAAATGCATCCTTTCCAATACTTTTAACACTAGAGGGAATGCTGATGGAATCCAAACCTGTTGATCCTTCAAAAGCGGATACGCTAATACTATCTACAGAATAAATATTTTCAGTTCCTGGCCAAGTTACAGTCGCTGGAATATCTATACGTCCAGAATAGGGTGTCGCGTCGCTAATATTAGGAACGGGACACACATAAGCAGTTCCATTATTGATTTGATAATACAAACCATTTATCAGTTCTTGCGCATGAACAAATGTCGTAACTGAAAGCAGTATGGACAAAAGAACTATTTTTTGAATTCTAACCATAGCACAACTTCTTTTAATTTTTATCTTTAAAATGCAAAGATATTAAAATTAGGTGAAATTACAAAGAAAAAACATAAAATTAACATTTGTATTAAACTAAAAACTAGGCTTATGGTCAAGAAATAGCGCTTCTGGAGAAAAATAATGCAAAATTCTTGCAAATTACATTTCTTATTTGTATATTTGCAGCGGAATATATATAAATAGTTAGAGATATGGTTAGGTTAATTAGTTTAAGAAGTAATCTTGGAAAAATCTGTTTGGGACTTATCCTTGCTGTTTCTATGGCAGGATGCGTAGATAAATCTAAGTACGAGATGTCTGTTGACCCCAGTGGTAATACGCCAGGGGAAGCTCCTAATTCTTTTGATTTTTCAACCGTCCAGAACGTAAATCTCAATGTAGATTATTCTGCATTTAAGACTTACGGACCTGTTTTCTTTGGTGTTTATACCGAGAATCCTTTTATTGAAGTTGAGGGTGCTCCAGATCCTCAGTGGAAAGAAGATGTCAAGCCAATTTTTGAAGACTATACAGAAGCAAACGGTAAATTCAATGCCGTTGTAGAATTGCCAGCCTATGCTCAGCATCTGTATATTGCAACAGGTAATTTCTTTACTGGTATGATGCTGTTGGAGGCTGATGTGAAGAATGGTGCTGCTTCCGCCGTTGCAGAAAATACTCTGGTAGTTGCTACCCGTGGCAGCACTCGTGCTGAAGGGCCAGGTGTCTCAACAGATGATCTGTCAGCGCTTAATCTGACAAATACTGTTGATAACAATTGGAACGTTACAAGTGAGAAAATATATAAAGATTGGAAGAACTGGCTGGGTACATGGAACTCTGCTTCTGGTCGTCCAGATTATCTGCTTGATAAGACAAAGGCAAATTCTGATCTAGTGATCAGCGATGAAGAAATGGAAAACTTGTATGCTACAGTGGGAGCTGCATTTAGATCTGGTAGTGATCTGAATGATGAGTATTCTTCATATCCTGATCTTCTACTTGAGCAAAATTCAGAGGTTACATTTACCCTTCTTGGTGGTAGTACCTGCTGGACTTCTTCTTTAGGTTACTATTATTATACAGATGATAATAAACCCACAAAGCCAAGCGATATCAATGTTATTATGCTATTCCCTAACACGCAGGACGGACAGTGGGCAAGAGCATCTGTTCTAGGGCTTAATTCATATAATGGTAATATCGGCACTAGGCGTGGTGATGTTGTCCAGTTGATGTACTACCCCAATATAGCAAATGACGATAAAACTGGTGCTACAAAGGTATTTCCCAAAGGTACAAGGATCGGTTTTATCTTGAAGACTCAAGGATGGGGCATGCAAGGAAGAGAGTATTCTGTCAATGCAAATAAACTGACTAATAAAGGTTTTAAAAGACATAATTGGTGGAGTGCAACCACTGATGGCGTATCTTATGGTTCGATGTTGCAAGATGATAGTGGAAATAACCCCAATCCAGAAGGCAAAAGCCGTGGTGCCAAGTTCAGTTATAAGGCCACAAATGGTGATGTCTATACGTTGATATCATTTGAAGATTGTATGGATGACTTGGATTATGATGATTTGATCTTTGCTCTGAAACCTGTTGGTGTATTTGCTCCCGTACCTGAAATAGCAAACCAAAAATCATCAACGAATAGTGTCTATGCCTTTGAGGATTTGTGGCCCAATAAGGGAGACTATGATCTTAACGATGCAGTCGTAAATGTGAAACATGAGAAGGAATTCAATAATAAGGGTAAGATTATCAAGGAGACATTCTATCTGACCACTTATCAGAACTATGTTGAATTGACAAGCGGTTTGGCATTAACGCTCAATACAAAAGTCACACCTAAGGTCGCTATGAAGAAGATTGCACCAGAATCAACAGTTACAGAAGTGGCTTCCTTTGAAACTGAGGGTAATATATATTATCTGACAGAGGACTTTACTGGTGAACTCGGCACAACTTATATTCTTGAACTTACCTATGGTTCGGCTTTAAGTTCGTCAGAAAAGTTAGCTTCTATCCAGCCATTCATCTATCGTCCGGAGGAAGGGAATAAGTACTGGGAGGTTCATATTCCGATGGAGGCACCTACCGCTAACATGAATACTAGTTACTTCGGTAAGGGAGATGATCGCTCAAATCCTGCAAATGGATCGTATTTTGTACGTCAAGGCGATTATCCATTCGGTTTCTACCTGAAGAATGCAGATATTAGCGCATTCGAAGAAACGATTTTGAAGCGGGAGAATGAAAGTATTTCTATTGACAAGTTCTTCCCTGGTTTCTTAGAGTGGTCAATTTCTGGTGGAACAACGAATCAGGATTGGTATCTCAGATCTCATCAGTAATAATGATACACTAATGTATAAGCGCAATTTCACATCGAAGTTGCGCTTATATATTCAATGGGCATATCAAACTGATAACACCAATTATAAATAGGAAGAACTTTCTCTTGGATGATTATTGATAGAGAATCTCCTTGTGAGTCGCGGAGGTTTCCTCGTGGACCATGTAAACGACCGCTTTTCATGTAATCGCCATTGACACCATAACGGATACGGCACTTATATGGTTTCTCAAAACAGATAATATGTATTTTGTCATCATTTAGTAAAACGGTTTTTAGGATATTGCGGTTTTCTGGCGTGATGACACTGAAACCGAATCCCTCAGCTTTAGCTACATGGAAGGTGTCAATGACTAAAGGAGGATATGGTACCTGAAAGTCAACAACGATCTTATTATCATGATATTGGGCCTTTATAGGAAGGAGTCCACGCTTATTTTTCTGATGTCTAATAATGTCGAGAGCAGTTAATGCGACAAGTACACCATGTCTTTTCTGCCCCAACCCGTCAATATGTATGACCTCATTCACACAATCGTATGGATATGTAGGACCACTCGCATGAAACATTGGATTATCTCGGATAAGTTCGAGCTGAGTTTGAGGAACCTCAGTTTCTACGCAATGGTATGCCAAATGGTTGAATTTCTTGGCTCTGGTAATGGCATTTGTCTGGTAACAGATAATCTCGATATCTTTCTGCTGATTTGTAATTTGTTTGACATCATTGTTGATGTCTTTAGTAAATTGCAATAGCAGTTCCCGATAGTTCGTGCCAGGATAGCTATTGATGTCTGTTTCGCCTTGCATCCAGCAAAGAGCAGGAATCTCAAAAGTCCACCCTTTGTCCGTAGCAGTCTGATAGGCTTTTTTTATATCGCGCAGCAATTTTTCATACGGTTTTGTGCCTTTCCCTAAGTGAGATATGATTGTGCCATCTGATCCTCCAGGGAAGATGCAAATGAGCGTATCTTCTCCAGTCTTATTAGCTAGGTATTGCGCCATGCTATATGAAGTCAGCTCATAGGAATGTTTTTGATAGTGAAACATCCTTTGGAAAAATTGTTTCATCTCGTTAAGGTTATAGTAACCGAATTGATGATCCATGTTCTCTGTAACAATACGCCCATTAGCATATTTCGCCAATGAGTCGAAATTGGTTATTCGCTCTGCTTCAATTCCTAAAGCCAAGCTTTGGCCATAGACAGGAATACAGATAACGGTTTTATGTTCATTACTGTTTTGGCAGGAAAACAATCCGAACAACAATAATATGAATATAGATTTATCTTTCATAGATGCAAAATTACAAAAAAAAGACGAATAAACTTGTTTCCTCCCATTTTTTTTCTACTTTTGCATAAAAATAGCAAGCACAATGAAAAGAGAAGGTAATTTTGAGGCTTTGAGAGTCTTGGCGATGTTCTTTATTGTTATCTATCACTGCCTCACACATGGGGTAGGTGGAGATTATGGTTTTAGTACCGTTCGTGCTGTATCTGTCTCTAATTTGCTGTTCTCTGATTTTTTGCTTGTTTTTAGTAGTATAGCGGTAAATCTATACGTGATGATCTCTGGATATTTTTTAGTTGATAGGAAATTTAAACTGAGTCGAATAGTGAGGACATGGGTGGTCTCCTGTTTTTATTTGTTCGCCATAACTTCTTTGTTTATGTCCTTGAGCTTGAAGTCATTTAATATCTTAACATTAGGAAAGAGTCTTTTCCCGATAAGTACTGATGCTTATTGGTTTGTCACTCAATATATTGGGCTTCTCATTCTTTCTCCTTTTCTAGCTATTATGCTAAGACATCTTACATACAGACAATATGTAGGTCTGTTGATTGGTGGAGCTTTTATTTGTTTGACCATTATTCCAGATTTTCCACTTGGGAAAAGGTTCTATGTCGCTCATGGTAATTCTTTGATTAGTTTTGCCTACTTATTCGTTGTGGCATGTTTTATTCGCCATCATTTGGGACAACTTCCTATGAAGAAACTTGTTGCAGTCATTTTTGTTGTTGTAATAATTTCTTGGGTATGTGAATTATATGTTGGCACTCATCATTCTGTTTCACATCTTATTTGGTTTGATTATAATGGTCTGCCCTTTATTCTTTCAGTCTTGATCTTTATTTTCACCAAACAGATTCAAGTTCCCAATAGAGGTTTTTGGAGTGTCTTAATAAAGCTGGCGCCTTATACATTTGGTGTATATTTGATACATGATCATTTACTTGTTCGTGAATGGTTGTGGAGTACCCTCTCTCTTACATCTCAATGTAAGGAATGGGTGTTTCCCTTAATCGTTATAGGGATATGTTTAATGATCTTCCTTCTCTGTTCGTTGATAGAGGCAATCAGAAAGAAGGTATTTGAAATTTTAAGGGTTGACAGCTGTATTACTAAAATAGACAATTGGCATTTTACTCGTATTTGAAACAGAAGCCAATTTCTTTGGCGATCTTTAGTATCTCACGTGTTTTCTCCTCGGAGAAAGATTTTGGTATTGATGAATGAGTGCCAAAAATGACAAAAGCCTTTCTGTTATAGGCTTTTTGTAGCATCTGCCGCATTTCTTCTATATCAGTACTCGGTCCTATTCCTATTCGGCCATATTGGAATACATGGCGATCAGGGTTAATCAGTGTGGCTCCAGAAATCATCTTGCACCCTTGTTGTGCAACTACTTTCCGAATAGTCCTATTGTTACAGCCATGTGGTGGAATAACAATTTTCAGAATTCTTGTTGTATCAAACCCTTGTTCATGGAGTCTCTGATAACTCTTTTGGATATCGGCTTCAATCTGTGATGCGTCCCAGTTCCACCATCGCTCATGACGTAGGCCATGCAAAACGATGCCTGCCCCTTGCCGTTGCCAAGAAACTAATGATTCTGCTACTTCGGGCTCTATCTTATCAGCGATAACAGCAAAATTTGACGGGATCCCTACTGCGTCTGCAATCTCCTTTACCTTGAATACTCCTATAGTACTGTCATCATCTATCCACATGGCATAGGCTTTTTCATCTTTAGAAGGCCCATGCCAAAAATCGAGGAATCCAATATAAATGGTTTGCTTACTTAATTTGCTACCAATAATTGGAAACCGTTCCCATAGAGCTGCCGCTATGATAATGATGAGTGCGAGTGTAACAAGTAGAAATATTATTTTCTTCATTTTTCATTCAAGCGTATTATCTCTAAAATAGTCACTGTTAATTATCAAGTCAGATATTTCTTGGATTTTGTCAGTGACAGAGTTCTTGTAATCCTTATTCAGAAGCGTATGACCCAAACCGCGCCATTTGCTATCAATGCCCATCACATCTAAGATTGTGGTATAGACATCCAGCTGATTGCACACCCCAGACCAAGCTGTGGAATTGTCAATACCTCCATTAATAATATAAATAGGTATCTCAGGTTTGACAATTCCTTCCATATCTATATAACCTGGACGCGCATCATGGTCTGAGGCTATGACGATTAGGCTGTTGTCATAGATTCCTTTTTCTTTTAGGAAATTTATGTATCTTCCAATCTGTATATCTGTAAAATGACAGTTAGTCAGATAGTTCTTGTATTTTTGTGGCAGGTTTTTGTCTGTCAGGTGAAATCCGTGTTCAACGAAAGAACCGTATGGCTGGTGCATGGAGAAAGTCAATATCAATGACAAGAAGGGGGAAGTGAGCGTCTGGTCTATTGAAGAGGCGTATGAGAAAACCTTTTCGTCATCAAGATAATCTCCATTTTCAAATTCTTTCATAATTTCATGATAATCCAATGTGGAATAGAGCTTCTCAAAACCATAGGTATCAGACATTCCCTGTTGTTCCCAAAGCGTGGGATTAGTGGGGATGAGTGTATATGATGTGGAGTTCGGAAATAATCTCTTCAATTGTTCTGGAAGGCCGTAAATATGATTGTTTTTGGCTTTTGTTGCTGTAATCTCAGCATGTAGAGGCAGTAGACCTGCCATGTAGATAAGTTGACCGTCGGACGATTCTCCAATAGCCACATTGGGTTGCATGTGACCATTGAAATAAGTGTTATTGTCATGTTTCAGACGATTCAAGTTGGGGGTGATCTCTTGGCCATCAATGACCAAGTCCGACGATACCGATAGGTATGACTCTACGAGTATAAAGATAATATTCTTGATATTTTCTGGTGCAGTCCGTCTTGTCACTCTTAATTGATGGTTGGTATATTCCTCCTCGATTTCCCTCTTTTGTGCTTCTGTTAGTTCAATTTTTCCTCCTTCAAAGAGATGATCAATAAATAGAGTCCTCAAAGAGCCACGGTGGAAGACAGTCCAATTGGGCCACATCGCATCTAATTTAGGTGATTTATATATAGTTTTGCTTAATACGCCTTCAATGGTCTTTTGGGGATGAAACAAGTAGGAAACATGGACCGCAAATCCCATGCTTAATGCAACAAACCAGATAAGCCCGATTGTCTTTAAACTACTGGTCTTGATGTCTGTATGTCTGGTTCTAAGATAGAAAATGCAAAAAAAGACTGCCATCAAAGGATAGAAAAGGTCTATGGGCTTGATTCCGGCAAGCATACTGTCAATCATGAAGTCATCTGCCAAATTGCCAGCCTGCCCAAGGGCAGATTTTAAAATGTATTGGTTGAAAAAGCGGGAATATAGAGTGTTGCAGAATGACCAAAATAAGGTAATGATAAATGTAATAGTCAGGCTTGTCCTAAGTCTCTTGAATGTAAGCAGCCATACAAGACCTAATAAAATGGTCATGTCAAGAAGACAGGCGACGAGATTATCAAAGAACGATGTTTTGAGACAGGCAGATTCTAGCGATATCGTGTATAGTATCTGGTAGTGCATAAATAGCAAATTGACCAGAGACATCATGAACAATAATAGAAACGTCAAGTTAATGTATTTCTTAATTATCATAATCTTCTATGTTTTTTGTGCGCAAAAATAAATAAAAAAATTAATATTTCCAAATTTTACTTTTCTTGTTTTTGAAAATAGCTACAGATTTGGCGACAAGCAATGATATAGTCAACGATACTGAGGCATACACAATAATACCCCAGCTACCCCAATATATAGAGATAGGCAAAGTCACCTCTCTGACAATAGGATGAACAATTAGAATATAAAGAGAGATATCTCCAATTACTTTTACATTCTTCCATACAAAGGAGGGAATTAGCTTGACGAAGGCGATACCCATCAATATTACTACAACAGGAGTCATCAACCAAAGGTAATAGTTTTGTCCACATAGAATCAGGCATGGGAGTAGACAAAAGAAGGCAAGAGCCGCTTTTGTCTTTATAGAAAAGTAGTGAATACATGAGGGATATCTGGCTGCAAGAACACCTAATGCCAATGGTGTCATCCACCCCAATACATTATATTTCGTCCAAATTAGGATTCTATGAGTGTCGTAAATAAGTAGTCCCATAAAGACAACAGAAATTACGGTAATCCCTATCAAATACTTGGCAGACTTACGATGGATGACAAATAAATATAACAAATACAATTGCATGGTCATACCAAAATACCAATAGGGGCCAGGAGTGATATTCTGCTCATAAGGATAAATCATATTTAAAAGCATAGTACATTGGAAAAAGAAACGTGCAATAGAATAATGTACGTTCCCATCTATAATAAAAACCACTGCTATATAAGCCAATGTACCGAATAGAAGCGGGAAAAACAATTTTTTATAATGAGATTCTAAATAGTTTTTCCATTTAATTTGTACATGGTTGTCATATTTCAATGCCAATCCATAACCGCTTAGAAAGACAAATATTGGCACTCCCAAATGCCCCCAATAGGAAAAAATGTGTGTCAAGAAATCAGAAGAGAATAACAATTGCCTGAAATTGTTATCATTTTCAAAATGATATGCAAATTCATTCTCTTGAGCAGCACCAGGCATTTTGTGCGCATAATTATGAATCATAATACATATGATTGCAATACAACGCAAAGCAGAACACTCTATTCTTTTCATCTTTAGGTCGATTATTTACTGATATACTCTTATGTAGTCGATGGCAAGTGAGAAAAAAACTATTTATATTATAAATGTATTGTGCAACAAAATTTTGATAATAAATTATTGAAAAATGAAAATCTTGCTAAGATAATGGTAAACAACAGGTTTTCTAGCTACAAAGTATTTCATACCTCGTGTAAATGCAAACATAAAAATAAAATATAGAAGCAAAAGTATTGGTACAAGAGTGACTCCTAGTCCAAGAAGTGAAAGAAATGATACTTCAATCTTGTCAACAATCATTGTCTTTAGAATAATGGAAATGATTGCGAATATAAAGAATAGGATATAATACGGTGCCATTCCACGCCAATATATCCATACTTTATCATGGAATCCTTTAGAAAAGAGATAATAGGGCTTCCAGAAAACGTTGAAGTAGAATACACTGACTATCTTGCCTAATAATATGCCAACAATTCCATAGATAGGGGCGAGTGCAAGGGTCACTGTAATATTAATAAATAGTTCGCACCAATAAGTCCATACATCATCGTACATACCAGATGCCACAACAAACATGTTAACAGTGATATATTGGAGACGAAGGAAAAAGTTGAATATCAATAAATATGCAATAAGTGATGGAAGGAGATATTGTGATCCAACCCAGAAACTAATAACTGGCTGAATAAATATAAGCAGAGGGAATATGACCATGCCCATGATAAAAAAACGAGTAGCAGTCATTTCCCAAAAGACTTTCATGATATTTTTTTTGTTTCCTTCTGCTATTAGATTGCCTACACCCGCACTCATTCCATCGGAGAGAATATTTACAATATATGTAAGTTTATTAATAATCATGGTATAGTTGCCGTAAAACGCAACCTGGGTAATAGAAACAAATGTTCCAACTAATAGTTCATCACTACGATACAAAATAAGATCTTTCATCTTTAATGCAAATACCTGGCGAGTCTTTTTAAGTACTTCTGGATAAACACGAAGTAACTTACGACCAGTTTTTAGATTGGTTTTAAGCCAAGGATATTCTTTCTTAATGCGCTTGTTTAAGATAATACAGCCAATAACTGTAAATAATAGACCTACACTCACCCATAAATATAGATTTTTCCAATAATATGCTATTAGGATCTGGGTAATATATTGTATGATTCCGATTGTTTGGAAATATGCACTTACAACGTAAGACTTCTGATTGGCGGTTAGAAGTAGCTGTCGATAGTTAATGATATATGCTATCATGCTCTGGGTTAAGAATGCATAGAAAGCAAAATAGACAAGTGGAAGACCTATACTTGTATTTCCAAACCACCATGGAAAGAAGCAACTTATTACTAAGCCGATACTACCAATGATGAAACCAATGCGGCGATATAAAAACGCAAGCATAGACATAACTTCATTGATTTTCTCATGATTATCTTCTTGTAATGGTTTATATAAAAAGAAAATAATACTTGTTCCAATTCCAAGTTCTGCAACACTCAAATAATTCATGATGTTGCTTAGCATACCTGTTAATCCAATAAACTCTTCGCCTAAGCAATCTAAAAAAATTCTTCGCGAAAAGAATGACAGGAAAATGGAAATGATATAGAATAACATTCCCACCTTAATGCTCATTAGACTACGGTGCACACGCTCACTCATGGACGTCGTTTTGAATAATTAATATATTTACCAATCGTATATTTCATTACCGTTTTCAAAGTGAAAGAAGTCAATTATCTTTGAGAAACTATCTTCTGTGAATTGTTGCTCTTTTGTTTCAATAAAACATAATGGAACTTCACCAATGAAGGATGCCCAACGTGAATAAGTACTGAATGGGCCAATCAATCTGTCACAGAGCGCCAGGGTATAGAGGTCAAGTATAGCTCCTGATGGCTCACGACCAAAACGCTCACATTTACAATCATCAAAAATATCAAGTGAAAACTCTTCATTGGAGCTAATGAAAAAACCTATACGACGACCTTCGTATAGCTTCTTTAATCTCATCATAAGTTGATGGTATGTTTCAAGCTCATAATAGAAACGTCCATTTTGCCATGATGCATAATCTCCACGACGAATATGGACACCAATCACCATGTCAGAGCCTTTTCTAAGGTTTTCAATAATAGTTTTTGCCTTTTGAAGAATCTCATCTTTGGGTTGAAAGATATACTTTAATTCGGGTAATGTTTGTTTGAGATAGCGATTATCAGACCGCGTCTGCCATCCATTAGTGAAACCAAACATCTTGGAAATAGAGTTCCAGGTCTTATTGTATTTAAACTTGATTCTCCATGTTAATCCTTTATATATCTTCCATCCATTAAAATGTTCTAAACACCATTTGTTCCATAATGGAAAATAAATGATCTGACTATGAAGAAAATGTGGAAAGTTTTCGATTGTCTCATCAAAAAACAAGATTGCCATTTTCTTGTTTAGGGCAACACATTCCGCAACTGAACCGACATAGCTCCACATTCGATTGCATGTTTGGCCTGGTGCATCGCTAATTATTATCATTTTAACAACTAACTATAAATATATAACAATTAAAAAACATTCGCTTTAAAAAGAAATACTCAAATTATGATGTATGTTCTGTATGGATAAAGTCCGTGTTTTTGTGATCCATGTGCAGGATGTTCTTCAGCATTCGTAGTACCATTCCTGGAATGGTTAATACCTTGGTGAAGGAACTGATACGCAAGGGGGCAGGGATGGCAATGAACAGTGATAAGGCTAGGAGTCCAAAGAGGAACCACCATTTCTCACACCATGAAGGCACCAGTAAGGTCATTAATACAGACATGCCTCCTAACAACACAATCAGTATCGAACGGGGAATTAGAGCCTGCTGGATAGTCTTGTCGATAAAGTTGACCTTACCGTGTATAATAGCTTGTGGAATCTTGGGCAGATTGCTTAAGAGACTCTGTACCTGAGCCGTCATCCAACGCATGCGCTGACGCTGGAAATTATCCTGGTTGCTGACCTTCTCGTCGAATACATGGATGTCTGGTGCATATTTGATAAAGATCTCCTGATTGAGTAGGAGAGCTTCCATTTCACGGTCTTCGCCAGCGGTTTTTAATTCAAACACGTTTTTCTTAAAAAGCTCATAGCTGAAGCACATGCCAGAACCGATCAATGCAGAGGATAACCCCAAACGGTTATGGGCTTTACGGAATAGGGTGTTGTTAATCTCTTCACTGGCACCATCCAAAACAGCCACATCATTATTGGCATTTTTGGCACAACGGTGACATTGGATGACATCATAAATAGAACAAAGGACATTCAACTGTTCCAGAAAATCAGGACGTACTACATTGTCTGCATCCAAGATTACCACATTATCAAACTCGCCTTTCACCTCGTTAATGGCATATTGCATCGCTTTGGCCTTAGAACTTTTTTCAAAAGCAGGGGTCAAGAGGGTGATGGGCAATTTGCTCAATTTCTCATTGGTCTCAGGTTGCATGTGGTCAGAAATAACGGCTACTGTATAATGGGTAGCTGGATATTTCTGAAGCAAGAACTGCTCAACCGCATTGATGATGACCCGATCTTCTTTGTAGGCTGGAAATAGTATCAAGAAACGCCCCATTCGATGGTATAAAGCTTGCGCATGAATCGCTACACGGTCCTCTTTCTCATAAAATAGGGAGATGACAGCAAAGAATGCCACATAAAAGACAGAGAAAGAAATGATGACCCACAGGGTAATTTCGATAATATGTAAAATCATCCAAATCATGACTTTTTATTAATTTTAAATCTAAACATTTTCCATAAACTGACAAATGGTGAACGCAGGAATGTCTTATCCCACATTTCATCCACCAGATAATCTGGGGTTGCTATCGCAAAGATGAACAAAGCAAGAGAACCTAAGATCCACCACTTAATCGCCATTGTCAGGTAGATAAAAGGTAGAATGAGGCACATGATCATGATAATGCCTACCATAGTGGTTCTTGGAACAAGCATCCACTGAATCAATTTATCTGATAAATTATATTGCTTTCTAAAGATGGCTCCTGGCAAGAATCTGATATTACGGAATAGGTTTGCGAACTGTTGGGTTGCCCAGCGCCCACGTTGCTCATTCAGTTTCGAGGTAGTTCGTTTTTTCTCGCCATAGACATAGATGTCATCAAAGTAATCGACAAAGATGTCTTGGCGCATTAATAAAGCCTCCAGTTCTTTGTCTTCACCAGATGTCTTGGTACGCATGACATTGATTTTGTACCAGTTGAAATCAAAGACCGTTCCAGAACCCGCCAACGCTGCAGACAGACCACAGCTGATATGGCCTCGACGGAAGATCGTGTTGTTGATTTCCTCAAAAATGGCATCCATTCGGGCGGCTGCCGTATCCCTATTTTTAGAAATACGGTGTGTCTGTATAGCTTTTGTCGCCGCAATCTCAAAAGCGTTGTTGATTTGGTCTAAGAAGTCTTGATCAATGATATTGTCTCCATCCAAGATGACGACCGCATCATAGATTTTAAATTCCGGTAGATTCAAAATTGCATATTGTAATGATTTAGCCTTGGTACTTTCCTCAAAGTTTGGTGTTAGCAGAGTAATAGGATATTGGGCTAACTTCATATTTGTAATCTCATCTTGATGGTCAGAGATAACGGTTACGTCAAACATACGTTGGGGATAGGCCTGACTTAAAACAGACAGAACTGTTTGCTCTATAACATTATCCTGTTTATAAGCGGGGATCAATATCACAAAGCGGTTGAATTTTTTCGCTTTGGGTATGTCTGGTTTACTATGGAATAAGGCGGCCACAGCAAAGACACCCATGTACAAAACGGTGCCTGCTATGATGACGAACAGTATTCCATCAAATATAAACAATGTCAGCCAGAAATCCATATTCCTTATTCATTAAAGGTTCTTAAGACTCGCTAGCGCTCATATATGCGACAAAGTCGAGCGGAGAATCGATTATTATAGAAATCACGTAAACCATTTGTGGTTGCTTTAAGAAGTTCCCATTTACCTGTTAAGGCATTTTTTATAATATCCCGTAAGCCTACAGGTCCAATCAGGTAGGCATACGAAAGGTATTTAGTGATTCCATACCAATTTCGTTTAACCAAAAGCAGTCGATTACGAACAATGTAGTAAGTGCGTAGCGGACTATTCTGTCCTGTGGCCTGACTCTCTTTATGATAGATGGTGCAGAGTGGCTCATACCAGATCTGGTAACCAGCCCTTGTAAACATCATCGACCAGTCCAATTCCTCGTAATAGAGGAAGAAACATTCTGGCATCAACCCTACTTTATCAATCATCTCTCGTTTAATGAGCATGGCGGCACCATGGGCATAAGGGGTAGGGTGGGCTGTGTCGTATTGACCATGGTCTTCTTCTCCAAAGCCTATGGCTTGATTCCTGACTGTGATCTTAGAGAGCGGGGTGTAGCCTGTGAATTGTATCGGATGACTGCCCCAGGCAAATCTTATTTTGGGGCAGACAACGGCAATATTTGGTGAAGACTCTACTCTATCAATCAATGCCTGGACATTGAACTCCTTGAAGATGGTGTCGTTATTAATGAAGAAGAGGTATTTACCTTTTGCAGCTCTGATGCCTAAATTGTTGCCACCGGCAAAGCCGAGATTCTTCTCACTCTTGATGACTTTTACATGTGGATATTTCTTGGAGATCGTGTCTGCCTCTGCTTCTTGATTTTTGGATGCATTATCTACTACAATCACCTCAAATTTGTCATTGTTGGGGATTGTCTCAATCAATGCGCAAGTATCTTTCAGCCCATTGTAATTGATCGTGATAATGGAAATCTCAATCATAACTATACTCTTGATGCTAATTTCTTCTCTAATTTGAGCCGTTTGCGCTCTTCCTGCTCTTCTACTAGTTTTTTCTCATATTCTATCCATGCAGGCTCTAGATATGGCAATACATATACAATGGTTAATCCACCATAAAAGATGAGACAATTGGGAAATTGCATTAATACCTGATTGCCGTAGCCTCCTAATTGTTGGGAAACCATTGCGCAGGTGAGTCCAGCGGCAATACCTCGTAGCGACGGGCTTTTCAGCTTAAAGAGCACAATCCAACATGCTCCCAAGATCATGATGGCCGTACATATCACGAAAATGGTAATACCAATGATTCCTGTATGAATCCAAATAAAGACATACTCTGAGTCGGGTGCGACGGTCGCCATGAAGGTGTATTTGTTGTTGGCTGGAACATTTTTGTATCCAACAGCCATGCCTATTCCCCATGGAGCTTCTGCCATGTATTTCTTCATTGCTTCCTGATTGATTTCGCGTGCATTAGCAGAGGCATCACTCTTGTTAAAGGCACTTCGCATGCGTCTTATCTGACTATTACCTTGTCCAATGTTTGTGAAAACCAGCAGAAATGCGAATAGGCCTAACAGAACGGTAATTGGTACGGCAATCTTGAATGATTTGGAGAGGAAAATGAATGTTATGATTCCCGCCATGAAACAGGCAATTCCTGTACGGGTGCCAGATGGGAATATTCCCCAAAAACAAGCTATACCTGTAATAAGGAAGAAATATTTGTATCTTTTAATCTTGTAGCTAATACCGAAAATGATAAAAGCTACTGCAGTTGAAGCAATACCGATACCATAGTTGGCTGCATCATTATGAATAGACATATAACGGATAAGTGTTCCGCCTTGCAATATGTGAGTGGTTCTTCCGCTTCCTTGAATCCATGCACTCTCAGCTGCTGTAAATCCGATGTATTTTTGTTTCCAAACCCAAATAACGGCAAATAGGGATAAGGCTCCCCACACAATTAGATAATTATTAAGCGCCTTAGGATTACTGATATAAATGGAAAAGACCAAAAATGCATACATAATCTGAAATGCTACGGAACGAGCTGTTGTATACCAAGATGCAACATCAATACCTATACCACAAGTGTCATTGAGTACTTCCAAAGTGCAAAAGCCACACCATATTAGAAGGGAAAAAAGCATGATATTGCCACAACGTTCAAATCTAGAGTCCTTCACATCAATAATGGCTAATGTCAATAGAATGATTTCCAACAACTCATTGGGTAAGGAGAGTGGAAATGGCAATGCTGCAGGTTTGCCTCTCCACATGATAAAGAAGTTCACTACACATAGTGCCCAAAATGTAAACATCCTATTTCGGAATGTAGCAATGATAATCAATATAATGAAGGGAATGAGGCAGACGATGGCAAATATTGGAAAACCAGCTGTCACAAATGTGTAGATAGCCAGCAAAAACAGGAGAAAGAGTAATGCTACTCTTCCTCCGTTACCTTTGATGGCTTCAGAATATCCCGACACGACAGTCTTATCCATCTTTACTTATTTCGCGTGTTTATTCTCGACTGCGGTTAAGCCCATCTGAGACATGCGATATACAAAGTTGTTGAACTTTGTGTATGGTGGCAACTGACCGACAAATTCTTCAACTGCATAACGCTGACACTCTGTCAAGTACATGAAGAGAGAGTCTTTGTTTTCTAACTGAGCCTCCAACTCTTTGAGCGCTTTCTGATCCACATCCTTCCATGTGCGGTTAGAACGGGTTACCATCAAATTAACCGTACCCATATTTAGTAAGGCTGGAGGGATGGAATGGTCATCCAAGTTAGGATACTCGATGATGGCTATTTCATTCGGCAGTAAGTCTGGACAGATATCCTTAATATCTTTTGCCATGATGAAGCGGCTGTCTTCTGCTAAGAAATCTTCATCGTAGGTCAGACGACGAACTTGAAGACCGATGGAAATCCAATAATTTTCTAATTCTTGGGCGATATAGCTCTTACCATTTGCAGCATCTGTAGAAAGTAGGTTGAGCACATTCTTTTGACCATCCTTGAAGTTGGGAAGTAGTGCTTTACTGAGCTGCCGCATTGCCATATCAGCAATGGTCTTGTTGAAACGACGGTAACGCAGCGTGCTTTCTTTCGGGAAACAACCCATGACTGGAATCTTGGTGATACGTTCTGAACGCATACGGTCGCGAAGCGTACGATCCAGTAACTCTATGATAAAGAAATACATGGCTACCATTACAAATGTCAGCATGAAGGCACCCAACAGAATCATGATACGATTCGTTGGCTGGGCATTCATGGGGAACATCGGAGGATTCAGCACACGGAGTGTAGCCGTGGTCATCTGCAGATTCTTTTGGCGAAGGCGAGCAGCATTCAAAGCTTTCAGCATCTCCATATAGTTGCCCTCAATGAAACTGATATGTCGATCCTTACGAGAAATCGTCGCACCGATTGGTGCATAATAAAGGATCTGACGATCCAAATCATCCCGTATTTTATCTTGGGCTTTCACCTCAGCTTTGGTCTGCTCAAGCAATAAAACCTGCTCTAACCAACGTCCAATCATATCATTCGCCTTCACACCCGTTTCTGTACTATAGGTACCTGCTTCAATATCCTTGACGAGTCCTCGCACATTGCTCGTAGCATCTTGGAGCATACGCTCGGCTTTTGCTAATTCTTGCTGCGATTCAATACCACTACCACCTTCGCTACTCATCAGTTTAAGGTTGGAGATACGAGATTGAATACGGGAAATATCGGTCACCTGATTGGTAAATTCCTTATTCGCTCTGATAATTTTGGCACGATCACCTAACTGGCGCTCCAGATAATCCATCAGAGCACGAGTTGTTGCCTGATGCAAGTATCGCTCGTTTTGTTCGATTTGTTGTTTGGCATCCAATCCAGCCAATTCTTTGGTTTGATCCCCATAGTTAATGATTCGTTTTTCTACATTATAGCGGATCAGGTCATCTTCAGCATTCGTCAGGATGCGATAGAGACGAGCCACCTCACGTTCAAAGAATTTAATGACATTGTTGGTCTCACCATAACGCAACTGGGCATATTGGCGGGCAAATACCTCATTCAGAATATCCAACGTATTGTAGGCAATACCAGCATCATTGGCCGAATATCCAATGTCAATAATATCACTATTTTTGAGCTGTAACACCTTGAGGCGGGCCGTTATATTGTTGATGCCAAAATAGGGGTGGAAATTTAATAAACCAAAGACAAAGTTTTCTGCTGAAGGCTTTTCGTAGGCTTTCAGATTGGCGTATGTGGCGTTTTCACTGTTATGGTTAATCAATGCTTTGATCTCAGTGGGAACATTGTTGTTTAATTGGCGGAAGTGCTCTGCAGAGATATAGTTGTTGTCTTTATTAGGATTACCATACATCATACAACGGGCAAACAAACGGAGTGACACTTCATGAATCGTAGCATCCGTTGTAATCAGCAACATCAGGTTGGTCATATTGGTCTGGGAATTACCGCCAGCAGCACCAGTTCCACCTTCAATATTATAACCGGTAATCATACCAGTATAAATCGTCGTATTGGTATCATAGACACGCTCCATATTGCGCGTCGAAAACCATGCCACAATCAAGGCTATCAGTGGTAAAATGACTAAATACCACCGTATTTTATATAAGAACCTGACTATATATCTAAATAAATCCATATCTGACAATTTTAGGTTATCTGTTTCGTTTGAGGGCTTTGATAGCTGCTTTTTCAGCCTTTCGCTCAGCTTTCTCTAAGGCCTTCTCTCTCTTCTCAGTTTCTTCGATCGATTTTTTGACACGTTTTTTGACGGCTTTTTGCTCTTTGGCGATTTCTTTATCTGTCTTCTTTAAGACTGTATCAAGCGTGACCTCTGTTGTCGAATTAGTAATGATTGGTGTGTGTGTTAATATCTCCAATGTTAAGATATCTGTGGTAATTGTGGTTTGTAACTCCTGATAATTCTTTACTTGTCCACCTTCGTGTTGTTTTGTCCATGCATAATCCTCGATGCTCATGTTGCCGTTTTCAAAGTCCTCACGATTCAAAGCACCAGCACCTTGATAGGCAGCCGCTGTTTCTCCTAAGGTCTTCAATGTAACGAGGTTGTTTGTAATCCTTACAAATAGGGTCGCTATCTGTAATTTGAGTTCATCGTAGGCCACATCTTTCGCGATAGCAGCTTGATCAACTTCTATCCTCTTACGTTTGACTGCAGCACTTAAATCGAGAATGTCCTCTAAAGGCACTGCCAGATTTACACCTAAATTCCAATAACTTTGTTCATTGCCTTGGAACTGATATACCATGGGACCGTAAGAAGAAGAGTTGTTACCCCACATGTCGGTCTTACCATAACTATAGCTGGCGTGTCCTGTGACATAAGAAAAAATGTGCCTTTTTTGTTTAGCGACTTCTGCCTCAGCCAATAGACGTGCCTTCTCCAAAGATATAATTTGGGGATTTGACTTGGCGTTTTCAAATAAGACGGCCAAGGGCGGCAAGTGGAACTCTGAGAAATTGATATCTTTCTCGTTGCTGGAGTCAAAGAATCCCGCAGCAATACCACTCTCGTCGAACTGGGCGAAAGCAGTAGCGCTTAATCCTGCGGCTACAATCATCAGCAAAAGTCGTCTAAACCTATTCATGATGTTTACTTCTTTGAATTTCTTGTTAAACATTCTCTTTCTGGACAAATGCGGTCAGCGTGCGGAAGATGATCTTCATGTCCAAAGCGAAATTATAGGTCTGCCCGTAAGTGATGTCAAGTTGCTTACGCTCTTCTGCAGACATCATGCCTCCCTTGCCACGCTCTTCCACCTGCCAAAGACCTGTCAGACCTGCCGGGGCCATAAAACGGTCGATGCTGGCATCTACAGTGAGCTTTTCTGCCTCGTATAAAGGCAATGGGCGATTGCCGACCACCGACATGTCACCTTTCAGGATGTTGAAGAGCTGGGGCAGTTCGTCAATGCTGTATTTGCGAATGAAACGGCCCACCTTCGTCACGCGGGGATCATTCTCGATCTTGACAAAGGCGTTTTTGTTCTCTTCTTCTTTCTCTTTATTGAAATCAGTCTCTGACACCACGAAGTCATCCCCCACAAGCATTACCTCATCGTCGCTGATCATCATGTCAGACTCCATGCCCATGTCCATCATCATCATCTCTGCCTCAGCACCAAGTGGGGCCGTGATGACATTCTGCGGCTGTTCTTCTCCTGGCTTCTTGTCTTTTTCGTCATATTGGTTGCCGGCAGTTTTTGCCACCTCCTTCAATTTGCTCTCTGCATCTACATACATCGAGCGGAACTTCAGGAAATCAAAGATGGAGTAGTTGGTGCCTACTCGTTTTGACTTGAAGATCACAGGCCCCTTACTCTCCAAGCGGATAGCAATCGCCGTTATGATGAATACCGGAGAGAGGATGATAATGGCTAATAAAGAAAATACAATGTCGAAAAGACGCTTCCAGAACGGAATCTTGAAACGCAAGATACGATGCTTTGACGGTGCATCGTCGAACAGCATACCCTCACGGTCGGCAATAAACTGGATCTTCTTATTGATTTCCGTGATGGATGAATTCACATCCATCGTGTCGTTGATACCACACTTCTGATAGTTCTTCCTGTCATCCTGTGTCAACTGATGGGTCAGCAGGATGATATAGACATTCTTATATTTCTTTTTAATATAGGTGATAGCGGTTACATCCTCTGCCTGAACACTCTGCTCAAAG
>JAEEGK010002960.1_pt1 | contig 42471 bp, 24 predicted proteins | sample 8958771 | NCBI WGS metagenome assembly JAEEGK01 (sample SAMN16246547, study PRJNA631951) | gut metagenome | biome: gut microbiome; feature: rumen; material: SC-attached | host: Bos | place: Iran: Karaj | collected 2018-10
CAAAAGAAATGAATTAACTAAAGAAAATCCAATAAAAAAGAAAAGAAAGAAACATACAAAATATGAGTTAGATAATTTAAAAGTTAAACTATTAGTTCATTTTTGCAATTTTATCATATGTTTTATGAATGATTATATTAAAATGAAATTTAATTATCAAAAAAGAAAATTTAGGAAGGTCAGTCATGAAATTAAAAAATCTTCATCAAAGAAAGGAATTGCTAAATTAATGAATTTAACAATAGAAGAATTTTGTAAACTTAATATTTCAAAAAAATACAAGTTAGATCAAGGTTATAACAGAAAAAATTTTGAAGAAATTAAATTTGATTTAGATAATGGGCTTCTGAAATATAAACTTCTTGATTTTTATAAAAATTATTATTTGGAATTAGATTCCCTAAAAATTGAAAAAATTAAAAATGATTTTGGTTTGTCTGAAAAAACAGAAAATTTTAAGAGTCTTTATACGAAAGAAGATGATGAATTGATGATTCTAAAATTATTTAATGTAGCTAAAAATATTTTATATAATAAAGAGAAAATTAAGACAGTTATTTTTAATGTGAAAGAAAAAAATCCACGTAATGAAATTGAAAGCATACTTCTTAAAAATAATGATTTTCTTAATGATATTGATTATGATCCACATTTAGAATCATCTGATTTTATCAATTGTTTTAGGGATTTAGATGATCTTTAAATAAATAAATATAATATTTTTATTAATAATTATTCAATACATGAAACTTTAACATATAATATAATAAAAACATGTAAAAATCTTTTTTAATGTTGAGATTTTCTATATATAATAATTTAAACTAAACAAAAAAACTTAATATTTTTTCTTAATTGGAGGGTATCTTAAATTAATTAAATTATTCATAAAAAAATAAAAAATTCACAATAATTATTAAAATTAAAAATTCCAAAATGATAAATTTTGAAAATGAATGAATATTATTAAATATCCTTTCTTTTAATTTCAATAAAAATTTAAATATTGAATTTTTTCTTCAACTAAAATTGTGTTTATTTTTTATGAATAAAATCAATTGTTTTAAAGTCTTCTAAAGTATTATTTCCTTTCCTTAATTTTATCCTCATTATTTCAATATTGTTTGAAAACACCTTTACTTTTTAATATCAAAAAATAAACAATGTTTTCTTATAAGATATTTTTACATTTTTTAAGTGTGACTAAGAATATAATAATATTTCAGTTTAAAAAATAATTAAAAAATATTTTTTATTTTTTTAAGCCAAGTATATTCGTAATTTTAATCTATATTAATAATATGAATTACATAAATTACATTTTTTTTTATAAATACAATCAAAGTACTTTGATTTTTAAGCAATATTTATTTAAATAATTTTGAGAAGGAAAATATAAAAATGTTTTAATTTTTCATTATTTTTTTCACGGTAAAATATAATGATGTATTTTTTTTTATTATTATTTTTATTTATACTTTTTAAGTTAACTCATTTAAATGTATTTTTTTTAACTAAATTTAAAAAGGAATATAATTAATGTTTTTTTTTTCTTTATATCATAATTAATGTAATCTTATTCTTTTTAAGTATTTTTTTATTATATAATTCATATATCATTGTTTATAAGGGGATGTAAATTAAATAAAGTTTGACTTTTTTTTATAGAGATTAATAATATAAAAATTGTAAAGAGAAGGAAAAAAGATGTAAGTATTTAGTAAAAAACAAATTCTATCATCAAATACCTAGATATATAAATGAAACATTTAAAATGAAAGAAAAAGCAAGAGAAAGATATTGAATATAACAAAAAAAGTTAATAAAAAAAGTTATGAAAAATATGTTTTATCTCTTAATAAACAGATAATATTCATATAATTAATTCTTAAAAAAGTAAATTTAATTTAAAAATAAAATTTGATTCACAATAAAACAAATCATAAAAAATTTACAACAAATAAATAATTATTACCTTTATTAAATCATATGATTTTCTTTTAATTAATTGTTTTAATTATTTGAAATTATCATTTAAAAAAAGATAAATATTTTGTCAATCCAAGTTGAAAGAAAACAAAATTAAAAAGTTCAAAATATAATTAATTTAGTAACTATTATAAAAAATTGAACATATTTATTAAACAGATGATAATTAAATTTATTTATAAATAATATATATATTTATTTTGATGATTTTTTAAAAAACCGTTAAAATGGATTGAATAAAGAAAAAATGATACCTTTTTCTTAACACAATTTTAGAACGGTTTGAAAAAGTAATTTAAAAATAAATCTTTATTAAATTAATATTTACTATTACACAATTTTAGATAAATTTTTTATATCTTTTTTTAAATATAGTTTTGCTTTTATATTAAGTGTTTTTTAAATTATATTTTTAAATCTTTTAAAATTAATGAATTTTCATAAAAAGTTATAAAAATATATTTTTGATAAAATGTCATTATCTATGTTACAACTTGATTTAGAGAAATAGAAAATATTTTTAATGATTTTTTTTAATGAGAAATTTTTGCTTTAAGATTTATATATATATCCAATACTTTAACCATTGATTAATAATCATTGGTACAATTAAATTTTCGAATTCTCATCATTAACATTTGAAATAAAATATAATAGAAATAATCAAAATTGAATACAAAAATAAAAATGGAAAACAAATCAAAAGTAAAAACATTTTTAGGAGAAAAGAATTACCATTAATTGAAAGAAAAGGAGAATGGAGCATTTTCAACAAAATTAAAAAAGCGTAATATCAGGAGTAATATTAAGTTTTTTAAATTTTGATGTAATTGTAAAGGTAGGAAAAAATAAATATAAGATTAAGGAACTCGGTAAAAGAATATTTTTTTTCTCAAATAAGAAAAAATTGGGATCAGATTCTGATGTGTTTAGAAAAAAATATAATTTGAATATTCCAGAAATCAATAAATATCATAATTTAGATGATATATTATCCAAAAAAAACTTTTTTGCAATTAAAGACCATATAGAAAATGTTGTCCTATTTAAAAGTGATTTTAAACCAATTTTATATGGTCTTTTTAACAAAGTAACATGGGCTTGGGCAAATGACAATTCATATTACATCCAAACTTTATGTCAAAATTCAACTCTTCTAGAGAAACAAGAACATTAGAAAGAAGTTTGTTGGGTTGATTGCAAACTGATCTTGCATAATATTCCTATAGGAAACTATTCTCTAAAAATTAGATGTGCTTTTAATTGTTTGATGGAAGAAACTTTAAAATTAGAAGTATTCGTTGAAAATAATGGAATTTATTATACTCTTTATCCAAGTAAAGCACTTCTTGAAGAAAAAGAAAAAAAAAACAGGACCTTTGAATACAATGAAAAAAAGGAAATTATTTTATCTGATAGTTTTTGATGCAATATCAATGAAAATCAATTTAAAAATAATAAGTGTGACATTAAAGTGAATATTGATCACAACAATAATTATTGGAAGAATGGTTGGTTGATTGATGCTTTGGTTTTAGAGCAATTAAAATAAATAAAATTCAATTAAAATTTTCTTAAATATTAAAAATATTTGATTCAGAAAATATTTTCAAATCAACATTCTTGTTAATTGTTTTTTGAAATCCAACAATGAAATAATTTTAATAGAATTAATCCTTCTATCATACTTTTTTTACTGAGTAAAAACACTAAAAACAATTATTATAAAATAAATAGTAAATAATAATGCTTTTTTGCTTATAAATAAAAATTGAGTAAAAAAAATTATAATTAATTGAATATCCTTATTTATTTAAAAATTATGATTCTAGTTATTTGTGATAGTAATTTCATATCCTTTTGGAGGATTTTCAATTTTTTTTTGAAAATTTATATAATAATAATTTTGTAATATTATGATATTGAATAAAAATAATTTTTGAAAATATTTTAATATTATTACTCCTTCTCATATATATATATTAATTGTACGGTCATCAGAACCTGATAATATTAAATCATTATTTAATTGATAAATTACTCTTATAATACCATTGTGATGTTTTTTTTGTGCAATTAATTTTAATTCTTTGTTAATAAAATTATATTGTTTAATATATCCATTTTCATGTCCTGTTAAAATTGTTCCATCAGAAAGACAACATATACTATAACATTGAGAATCTATTTCAATTTTACTTGTTAAGTTATAATTTAAAATTGAAAATAGATAAATATATTTTTTTCCTCCTACCACAAAAAATTCATTTGATATTTTTTTAAGGATATTCCAACACCATTGACAATCAATTTTTTCTGATTCAGAAATAATTTGTGATTCTTTAATATTCCAAAAAACAACAGCACCATTTTCCCAAGGAGTTGAAACTATTATATTATCTTTTATTTCAAGAATACTACTTATTTTATCTTTATTATTAAGAGTATTTTCTAACATTAATTGATTATCATTAAATTTCCAAATTTTAATTGTTTTATCATCAGAACAACTTATAAATTTATTATCTTCTAATTCTATCATTTTTCTAACATATCCATTATGAGCCATAATTTTTTGAATTAATTCATAAGAAGTTAAAGAAGTTAATTTGAAAATTAGAATCGAGCCTGAGGTTAAAGTTGCAATAATATAACCATTATTTGCTTGCATTATATTAAATACTGTTGCTTCCAAATGATCTATCTTTAATTCAACTGTATAATTTTCTTTATTATATAATATAATAGATCTATCATTTGATGATGAAGCTATTCTTCCATCTTTTAATAATATTATTTGATTTACCTCACCTTTATGTACAGTTAATGTATTAGAAATTTTAGATTCAGAAATGTTAAACATTTTAATATTTTCTTTTGGAATTTTTATGTTAATTTTTTCATTTTTGATTTGTTTTTCTTTGTTATAAAATGAAATAAAAATTTCTGATTTTTCAAATACATTTTTACAAGATGAAAAATCTGGAATTGGAAATTGAATTTTTTCAATATTTTTGATATTTTGAATAATTTGAAAATTATAATTATTAAGTTTTGTTTCAAAAATATAAGTATCAATTAAATTATAAAGAAATTTGAGAATAATAATTATTTTCATATTGTAAATAAACCTCATCTATTAATTTAATTTGTTTTTGTAAACCTTCAATTATTTCATTTTTATATTGTTTAATACAATCTAATTTTTTTATTTTATTTTTTATTTTTTCTAAATAATTATCAGAAAGAATTTCTTCAGACAATAATTTCATATTATGATTTTTATGATTGTTTACACATAACATACAAATATTTTTTTTACAAGATTTACAATAATGATCAAAAAATTGGTTATGATCAAAACAAGTAGAATCATATTTTGATAAAAATATAATTTGTTCTTGTTTTCCAGAATGTTTTGGTAAACAATCATAACATAAATATTTTTTACATGTTATACAATAAAAAAATTTAAAAAATTCTTCTTGTTTTTTGTTACAATCATCACATGGTATTTTATTTAATATATTTTTCTGTTCTTTTAAAAAATTTTCTATTGAAATTTCTCCTTTATGATTATTTTCACAATAATATTTTATATTATATTCATTTTCTTTTTCGTTAATTTAAATTAATGGAATTTTAAAACATTTAAAACATCTTTTAATATTTTCTATTTTATAATTTGAAGAATTACAACTTGGAGCATCATTCATTTTATTTTTTAAATTAATAAAAATGATTATTTTTTAAAAGTTTCTTAATAATGTAAAAAACCAAATAAATTAAATTTATTCCTTACAATAAATATAATTAATGAAAGAAAAAAATAATGAATGTAATTGTCACTAAGAAAAATTTAATTAAAAATTCAAATGAAATAAATACAAATCTTTCAATTCAAAAATTTTATTTTCAAAAATTCAACATAGATAATAAAAATGAAAAAGATCAAATTAAAATCATCAAATAAAAAATTTAATTTTTTAAAAAAAGAAACAAAACAATATTCAAATGGCTAAAAAAATAAAAAATGGCATCTAAAATATTCAAGAATAAGTTTTCAATTTGACAATACGAAAAAATTTATTTTTGATTCATCAATTTCTATTTTGGAGTTTTTTTTATTTGTATTTATTTCATTTTCATTTTATTCTTCTACAGATTGTTTTCTTTATCTTCGTCTTAGTCATTTTTTATTCCTGTAATTTCAGGACTTATGTAATTCTCAAGTTCATCATAATTATTGAAATTCATATTGTTTTTCTTTAAATTCATTTTGATAATTTCTACTTTTTAAAAAAAAAATAAATATTATTTCATTTATTTTAATTTTTTTCTAGAGTAGAAAAATAATTTAATTATAATTAAAATATTATTTAAAACTATTTTTATATATGATAAAGATTTTATATTTCTTTTATAAGAGAAACAATAATGAACTTAACATTCTAGAAACTGGAATAATTATACTGAAAATTCCTCCAATTATACTGAAAAAGATGATATATATTAAATTAGATTAAATTAATATAAAAAACAATATTAACATTAGTAAACATTTGCCTAAAGTGACATAATATATGAAATTAAACTTCCTATAATAGTTCAATAATTCTACTTGATAAAATTAAAACTATAGCCTTTCATATATAATAAAAATAACATGTCTTTTTTCATTCCTAAATCTCATAATTGCATTTTTTTTTTATTGTTCAAAAAAATATTTGTTATAGAAGCAGTTAAATTAAAAAACAAAAAATTAAAACAATTGAACATAAAAAACTGTAGAACTAAATTTTTAATTCTATCACTTTTTCTTTCATTTGATTAAAAAAATGAAAGGACAAATAATTATATTATTTTTTATCGTATTTATTCTAATTAAATAATTATTTTTTATATTATTTAGAAGTAGGAATAAATAATTATTTCTTTTTTTTTAATTTAAAATTAATTTTTAATAACTATTTTTTTTGAATTTAAAAAAAGAGCTAAATTAAATAAATATGGGGATTTGGGATTGGATCTAATCCCCTTCCCCAATTAAAATTCTTTAAATTTTTTTTAATTATTTATAAAAATATAATTAAATTATTTCTTTTTAAATTTTGATATATATGAATAATTGTTGTAATTCAATTAAAAGTTATGATAAACAGTTTTAATTATTTAATCATAAAAAATATATTTTTAAAAGTATATTATTGTTTTTCAAATATTAATTTATTATAAATATTTAATTAACTCATTATAATCAAAATTATTATCTTTTAAAAATTGAATACCTTTCTGAATAATGAGAATATGTTCTTTTTGATTTATTGACAATAAATATTTTATAATAATAAATGTTATAATAATTTTTTCATTTTTACAATTTAAAGAATTAAAATATTGTTTTGTTTTATCATAAATTTCTTTATTATTTTGAATAAATAATTTAGTTTGAGAATTTAAATCCCAAGAACCTTCTATAATATCTTGTGTTAAAATCATATCTTTTATATTATAATCAATATTTTTGAATTCATTATTATTTTTATTAATTTTTGTACTTTCTTTTTCTTTTTCCAAAGAATAAAATTTTTCCTTTATTTCATCTTGAGATTTAAGATTTGATTTATATTCATTTGTTTTATTTTTATTCTTTTCATAATCTGAAGATAATTCCTCATCATCATTATCTTCATCAGAAGAATTTTCTTTTGCTTTTTTAGCAAATTTTCTTTTCTTATTTTTTACTTTTTTTTTCTTTATTTCTTCTTCTTCTTCTTCATCATCATCTTCTTTTTTTGCATTCTTTTTTTTTGATTTTTTCATTTTGTCTTCTTTTTCTTCATCTTCGTCTAAATCCATAGAATCATCTTTTATTTTTTTCTTTTTTTTTGATTTTTTCTTTTTGTCTTTTTCTTCTTCATCCTCATCTAAATCCATAGAATCATCTTTTTTTCTTTTATTATATTTTGGTTTTTTTTTCTTTTTCACTTCTTCTTCTTCTTTTTCTTCTTTTTTTTCTTTTTTACTTTTTTTTTTATTCTTTTTAGATTTATAATCTTCTGAAGATGAATCCTCCTCATCAGAATCCATTTTACAACATTTTTTTTTAGATTTATAATCTTCTGAAGATGAATCCTCCTCATCAGAATCCATTTTATGATATTTTTTTTTAGATTTATAATCTTCTGAAGAAGAATCCTCCTCATCAGAATCCATTTTACAATATTTTTTTTTAGATTTACATTTTTTATAATTACAATATTTTTTTTTTTTTTTAGCTTTATACCTTGTAACATGATCTGAAGATGAATCATCTTCAGATAAATATTGTTCTATATTATATTTTTTTAATTCTCCTATTATTTGTGATTCATTTTCAATTTCAGCAAATAGAGATGTATTTTGTGATAATATTTGATATTTTTTTGATAAATTAATTTCTTTTTCTTCATCTATATTATTATTTTTTAAAATATTTCCTATTATTATCTTACTTATTATATCACCATCAGTATTTGATAAAATATTATCTTTTGTAAAAATAAAATTTTTATCTATTTTATTATCTACTTCATCTGCTTTAAAATTAATTTCAATTGTTTCATTATCAAATTTACCTTTTTTAATAAAAGAATAATTGATTATTTCATTTTGATAACAAAAATTATGATTTGAATTAAATTCATATTCTATTTTTTCATTTAATACATTAAATGATGGATGAATTAAATATTTTTTTAAGCAATTATTTAAAGCTTTTATAATTGTTGAATTAATTTGAGAAATATCTTCTACAAAACTATAAGAACCTTTTCCCTGAATTCCTGCTTTTTTAATTAATTCTTTATCAAAATAATTACCTAATCCTATTGTATGTATTTTAAATTCTTCACAATTATTTGAAATTAATTCTAAACATTCTTGAGTATTATTTACTTCGCCATCTGTTAAAATAAATAAATTTTTTGATAATGGAAAATTATTATAATCTTTACAATTAAAAATATACTTTAAAGGAGAAGAAATATTAGTTCCACCTAAATTAGCTTTTAAATTTTTAACAATTATATTTGTTTCATTTACATTATCTTTATTATATTCTAATGGAATTTCATTTATTTTTTTAAAATCAGTTCCAAATCCAATTAATTGAAAATAAGATTTTTTAGGAAGTGATTGTAAAAAAAATAATAATGATTCACTTACTAATTTTATTGGATTACCACTCATTGAACCACTTTGATCAATTAAAAAAATAAATAATGAAGGTATATCATTTTCATTAATATTTTCATATTTCATAAAATAATTTATATTCTCATTTGTATCAGGTTCATTTGGAATTGGAATTATAATTGAATTATATACCATTTCCATAATATAACTTGTTTCATCATTTATTGGATTATATTGTTTAATTAAAAATGGTTCATTTATTTTTTCTGTTCTAAAAAGTATATTTATAGGTTCTTTATATTTATCTTTTAAATTTTCCATTTTTAATTCAATAATACATTTTCTTAAATTGTCATTAAAAGTTTTTTTATATGGAAATTTCAAAGATTTTATTATTAAACGAGTTATTTTTGATTGAGTTTCTAAATTGATTTTTATTGAACATTGATTAGGATTTAATGATGAAAAATAAGGATAATTTCTCATAATTGAAAAACAAAAAGACATATCATCTGATGTAATAAATTGAATAAATTCTGAAATTAATTCTAATTTTGTATTTGGTTTTATTCTTCCTATATTTATACAATATGTTGTATTATCTTCATCATATGAAGTCATTGTTGCTGTATTTCCTTTTGCTATTGAATCTGTATATTTTTCTTTTGCTTTTTCTTTACTTAATACTTTTGATATTATTTTTTTTCCATCCATTAAAAGAGTGAATTTACTGAATTGAATTTCCTTTTTCAATGGTAATATTATTTTTAATTCTATTTCATTTTCTGAATGATTTATATATGTTTGATATACTTTTGTTATTCCATAAAATTCATTAATATTTGATTCAATATATATTTCTTTTTCTAAATCCATTTTATTTGATTTAGAATCAATTCAATTGTTTTAAATATGAGAATAAATAAACTATTTTTATGAATTGAAAAAAATATTAAATTTATTAACATTGATAAATCTATTTTGTGTTTTATATAATGTAAATAAAATAAAATCAATATATATGATTAATATCTTTTGTAATAAAGAATAAACAAATTCTTTATTTGAAAATTAATTTATAATTTTTTTCATTTTTATTATATTTTATTATCAAAGTAACAAAAATATTTAAATGTTTAAAAAAAATTAATTAAAATCTAATCAGAACAAAAAAAAACATAATTTTTTAAAAAAAAGAAAAATTATATTTAAAATTGGATAACTATACAAGAGACATTATACATAGTTCCTTTATCAATAGAATATTTAATTATTTTATAATAAAATTCTTTCGAATTATTGAAATTAAGACTTAATTTAAACAAATCTTCTTTTGAAATAGCATCCCAAATCCCATTTCTTCCCATAACAACAAATCTACTTATTCCTTTATTAATTTCTTGTTATGAGTAGTAGGATTTGCAATAACTCCACAATTTTTAAAATCGAAATCACCAATACTTCTAGTTAAACTTAAACTTCCATTTACTTTACCATTAAAAATTAAAGATTATTAAATTTTTTAACTCTCTCAACTTCTTTTTCATTTTTTGAATTATTATCTTTAGTTATTTTTATTATTTTATCTTTTGTTATATAAATAGAAGAACTATCACACATTTACACTATATCTTATATTATTATCAATTAATATTATTGAAGCATTTGAACCAATTATTTTAAAAATTATTTATTTGTATTAATATTGAATTCTATTTCTAAAAATGAATTTCAATGTTATTTTCTATTCTATTTGATTTTAATATATTTTTTTTAAAATTTCATGAAAATTTTTGTAAATATTCTAATACTTCTTTTCCACCATTTCCTGAAAAAATTGCAAAAAGGGATATTTTGTGATTATCTTTTTGTTTATATCGGAAAAATCTTTCATTAATTTCTAAACTCTTTATTTTGGGATTCACTTTGAAAAAAAACTTTTATTATTTCAATTTCTTGAAGTGAATTTAAGTTTTAATTATATTATTCAAATTTTGATTTGATTTTAATATTAATTTTCCATTATATAAATTATAATAATAATAAAGAAAAAGAAAATTCTTTAACAAAAAAATATCAAATATTTTCGAAAAAAACTTCTTTATTCGCAGAAATAGAAAATGAATCACTAATAATAGGAGAATTAAAAAAATTAAATTAAACGAAATAATCATTCTAAAATTATTCTGAAAATAATGAAGAAGACAGCTCATCATATGATAATGAATGTCATTTAAAGATTTTCATTATAAAGGAATATTTTTCACATCCATAAACTCTATTTATAAAATTAATGAGTAGTAAATCGAAATAAAGGAAAAAAAATAATATTTATAATTTATAAATAGATAAAAAAGATTATTGTTATTTAAATTAAAACACCAAGATAAAATATAATTTTCAATTTTATATAATTAATATTTATTTTTTATTAGTTAAATCATTAGTTTTTATTTCAATTATACCTCACAAACTTTAAAATGAAAAACAAAATTTAAAATTTAATAAATTGATAATAATATCTATTCCATATTTAATACTTCCAAATAATATCTAATTATTAAAATTTTAATATAAATAAATAATAATTCATGGAATAGACCATCTTCCAAGAAGATCCTTAATATCTTTTCTTGGAGCTTTATGTATTAATTCATCATTAGGAAAAATCGAAGGACAATTATTTTTTCCATTACATTGATTCACATTTTCATCTTTCCCTAATAATAATCCTGTAGATAAAGCCATTTTAACAATAGTTTCATAGACAGTATATTCACTTGATCTAATAGTATAACCTTCTAAATTTGCAATTCTTCTCCAAAAAGGAATATAATTCCATAAATGATTTCTAATATCAGTATAATTTTCAGGTATATTTGTTAAATTAACAAAAGAAGGAGATAAAGGAAAATCCATACCATAAAAAGCAGATTTTAAATCACTGTCAACTTGAATTCTATAAAATTTAGATATCGAATCATATTCAAGTCCTCCGAAGAAAGTATATAAAGTTATTCCAGGAATAGGGTCAAAAATATTTTTACTATTATACCACCAATTATTAACACTTACAAAATGAATTGGGAAATGATGACCTAATCCAGTAGTAAAAGTTCTTCCATAATGATTACATCCTAATTCAAAATCATTAAAATATGAAATTGATTGTAATATAATATTTCCTTGTTCAGTGCCATCATTTAAAAAAAGACCAATTCCTAACAGTTCTAATTGATTTCCTCCTGTAAATCCACCCCATCCAAGACTAGAATAATATACATGATCATTTGTATAATAATATGCATTTCTATATGTATATTGAGTTGCATTATTTTGATTTTTTATTATTATATTTATATGTTTCCAAACTGAAGTATTAAGCCAATCTAAAAATAAATCAAAATCTGGATTATTTTTAAATAAAACAACAGGCATTGCATTTATTGGACTAATTCCTCTTACATCTTGTAATTTAGTAACTCCTTCAGTATATTTGTCTTTTACTTTAGTTGCATTTATATCTTTAAAAATATATTTTTTATATTTATCATCCTCTGTTAATTTATATAAAACTAAAGCCGCTCTTGCAATAATTTCTTTAGGGACTTGAGGTTCTCTGTAAGTTAAATTTCTTCCTTCAAAAGTGAAGCTATAAATGCATTGATTATCTTCATTAATACCCCAATTAAAAGCCCATTCTGCACTTTTTAACCATTTCTTATATTTATCTTCTGGACAAGAATTACATTCTTTAAAACAAAAAGATAACATTCCAGCAGCTTCAGCATATCTTAAAGTATCTTCTCTCGTACTTAATCCAACATAATATCTTGCTGAATCTGTTCCATTATCAGAAAGTGCTCCTGGATGACTTGTTGATTCAATCCAAGTTGATACACTTCCATTATTTAATCTTTGTTGGACTTTATAATGAATTAATAAACTCCATTCTAATTCATTTAATATATCTGGAATATTATCATTACTTTCAGGAATATTTAATTGATTATCCATTAATAAATCTTTCCTTAGAAGATAAACACATGCTAATATATCAATCATACTCAAATGATAAGGTCTATTATCATAATCTCCAGCATCAGCATGTCCTCCATAAACTTCTTCCCAATATTCATCTGTTTTTGTTTCTTTAATCATTTTAAATTGAGTTAAACCATCAAAACCTTCATTAGTATTGTCATCAATAATATAATTTTTAGAATAATGATAATTATTTGGTATATGATGAGCTACATATATTCCTTTATGATGAGGAGGAACTTCCCAATAAGTATATGGTTTTTTATGTTCTATTCCAGTTCTTTGATTATATAATCCTTTCATATGAGTATAAAATGCAGTAAATACTCCTTTATATGATATTGAAAAATTAAGTGATCTTCCTATTCCTTCTATATAAAAATAATAATTTTCTCCTCTTCCAGTATAATTTGATATATCTAATAATAATGTTTCTTCTCCATTCAAAGATGTGTTTGTTCCACTTACAAGATATCTTGGATCTTCTTTTAATCTCCATTCTATTGTACCTGAATATACTTCTTTGTCATTTTGTATTAATTTAAATTGTTTTCCTACATATTCATCTAAGGATAATTTACCATAAGTTCCCATCCATCTTCCAATATATCCATAATGATGTTTTACTGAAGGAGAATATCCCACTTGATTTACTTTAATAGCGTAACTTATTATTTTTTTTTCATTATAAGTAAATTTAATATCATCTGAATTTTTGACTGATATTGTATATATTCTATTATTAATATATCCTCCATCTATTTCAAAATATGCAAAGAAATTTACATTTGCTATAGGTAATCTTAATGTACCATTTACTTCTTTTGAAAATTTTTCTGTATGTAATAAACCTTCAGAAGAAATCCAATAACCAAAATTTGAGATAATATGTTCTTTTTTGTCATTTCCATTTTCATTAGTAGATGATATTTTAACATATTTTCTAAAACTAATTAAATCTTTAAAATTTTCATTTATTTTTGGATAATAATATCTCAATACATCAATAACATCATATTCATATAATCTTTGATATTGATAATATTGTATTTTTCCATATAAATAATGTAAATCTGCAATTTCTAAATGATCAGAGCAAAATTCTTTTAATCTTTCTTTAATAAAACTTTCATAAGAAAAACCAAGACAAGACCATTTATTAGTAAATTGAAAAAATCTAGTTTCAGCTTTAAGAGGAAATTTAGAATCAGGATAAATTTCTTCAGGTTTTAATCCATAAGATTCTCCTGGAATTTTGCATCTTTCATTTTTTAAATCAGGAATAACTATAACTGCTTTTTGATCAATTGATTCATATAATATTTTAACTTCATTAATATTTACTCCTTTTTTTAAAACAATAATATTATCAAAATAAAAATTACCATTATGTTGTTTATTTTTTTCATCATAATCAAATTTAAAAGCAGAAAATTCTCCATAATAATCACCTGGATTTGCTGTAGAATTTTTTCTTGATTCACCATCAATAAATAATTCACATTTAAAATTTCCTTCTTTTAAATTAATTTCATTTAAATATTTTTCATCATCTTTATTAACTTTTCTCATAGTAAGAACAATTTGATGCCATCTTTCATCTGTTAAAGGTCTATAAGTTAAATATCTTTTTTCAGGAATACTATTATTATAACCTAATTTAACTGAATCCTCATAACTATATGCAAATGCTTTTTTTCCTTGTTTAAAATTAATTGCTCCATATGATAAAGCTATATAAAAACCTCTTTTTTCCCAAGTTGCATTTCCCCAACCAAAAATATGTCCTCCATTACTATTTCCCATTTTTGGATATTGTTTTATATTTAAAGATATTGTTATTCCTTCCCAATCTTTTGTATCATTTAATTTAAGATTTGAATTATATAATTTTTGCCCTTTATTATAATTTTCTTTTATTGATGATGGACCATAAATATAATGTTCAGGTGGTGTTTTTTTTAGAATATTTTTATAATAATTTACTTCTTCTGTTTCTATTGTTAAATATGATTCTTTTGTAAAAAGATAATTTCCTACTTCAGAATCGTTTGGAATTAATGATGTGTCGTTTTTATATAAATGTTGATATTTATTTGCAAATGATGGTTTTGAATTATTTTGAAAATCATATTGATATGCTATATAATTTTTCTCTTCTAATTCTGAGATAAAGTTTATGTAATTTGAAGTTTTTTGGGAATAATCAATAGGAGGAAATTTAAGTGTTTCTTCTTGATTATTTTCTATTTGTTTTATTACTTCTTTTTCTCTACTTGAAACTATTATTATAATAATTATTATTATTAAAAGTATAAATCCTCCTATGATATATATTATATTTTTGAAAAGAAAATCTTTTATTGTTTTTGTTTTAGAAATTGTATTTGTTTTATCATTTTCTTTTATTTCAAATGGATCAAATAAATTATGAAGAGAATTTATTTCATTTTTTGTAGAATTTTTCATTTTTTTTTATTAATAAAAAAGTAAATATTTAATTAAAAGCTAAAATATAAATATTAATGTGGATTATTAATTAATCTATTTTTATTAATTTGAAAATTAACTTTTAGTAGCAATTTGACATTCTAATTTTTTCCATTGATTATATATTTTTAATACAAACAACACTTCATGTATCTCCTTCTTTTTTATCTTCTTAAATTAAAACATAACCAAAATATTTTATTTATTAATAGTGTTTATATTATCTTAATATGAATGGATATGAATTACTAAATAAAGAATAAGAATAGAAAGAAGAAAAAATAGATTTTTTATTTATTTATTCAATTTTTAACACCTCACCCAATGTTACATCAAACAGGGATAGATCAGATGAAACAAGAAAAACAATTAATATATTTCAATATATTAAATTTCTTAATAAAAAGTATTTTTTCAAAAAATCAAAAATATTTTTATAAAAATATTCAACTTCCAAAAATAAAAATGTCTTCAGACCCATATAATATTGATATAAAAATAATCCAATCTTTCAAACCTGAAGATTACACAACTTATGAAAAAATATTTAAAAATGTGGACAAAGAAAAAAACGGTACAATAAATCAAAAAGGTATAACAGAAATATTGAATTCACTAGGTTATAGGGATATACCTGAAGAAGATTCAAAAGAACTTTTCGATGAAATTGATTCAGATAAAGATGGTTTAGTAACATATGAAGAATATTTAAATATGATGAAAAAAATTTCTGCTTCTGAAGAAGGAGAACAAAATAATATAACAAGAATATTAACAAAAAGTGGAAAAGGAATTTTAAGAATAACAGGTGCTAATGATATGACTTATCAAAGTTTTTCAGAAGAAGAAAGAGCTGCTTTTACAAAAGTATTTAATGTTGCTTTATTTGATGATAATATTTGTAAAAAATATTTACCGATGGATCCTGATTCAAATGATATATTCAGTAGATTAAAAGATGGAGTTTTATTATGTAAATTAATTAATAAAATTCAACCTGGAACTATTGATGAAAGAGTTATTATTACTAAAGAAAATATGAATGTTTTTCAAATGGTTGGGAATTTAAATTTAGCTATTTCTGCTTCAAAATCTATTGGGTGTCAAGTTATTAATATTTTTCCTGAAACTATTATGGAAGGAAAACAAGTTATGATTCTTGGTATTTTATGGCAAGTAGTTAAAAGAGTTGTTTTAGGAGAAATTAATTTAAAAAATTATCCTCAATTAGTTAGATTATTAAAAGATAATGAACAATTAAGTGATTTATTAAAATTATCTCCAGAAGAAATTTTATTACGTTGGTTTAATTATCATTTAGAAAAAGCAGGATATGATAAACCTATAAAGAACTTTTCATCAGATATAAAAGACAGTGAAAAATATATATTATTATTAAATCAATTAGATAAAAATCAATGTGATACAAATGCATTAAATGAGCCAGATTTAAAAAAAAGAGCATTAAATGTTTTATCAAATGCAAAAAAAATAGGGGCAGAAACATATATAACAGCAAATGATATAATAAGTGGAAATCCAAAATTAAATACATTATTTACAGCTGCAATATTTAATGCAAATTGTGGTCTTGATCCTCCAACAGAACAAGAAAAATATGATGCTGCAAAATTATTAGATGATGATATAGAAGGAGGAAGGGAAGAAAGAGCTTTTAGAATGTGGATTAATAGCTTAGGTTTACCTGATGTTTATGTTAATAATTTATATGAAGAATGCAAAACAGGTTTATTAATGTTGCAAATAATTGATAAAATTAAACCTGGTATTGTTAATTGGAAAATTGTTGATAAAAAAGTAAAAAATAAATTTTCAGCTACTGTTAATTGCCAAGAAGTAATTGATTCAGCTATTAAAAGTAAATATACTATTGTAGGTATTGGAGCTCAAGATATTAGAGAAGGAAATAAAAAATATATTTTAGCTATTGTTTGGCAATTAATGAGAGCTCATACTTTACAAATTATAGGAAATAAAAGTGAAGAAGAATTAGTTAATTGGGGAAATAGTTTAGTTTCTGAAGAAATGAAAATTAAAAATTTAAAAGATAAATCTGTTTCTAATTCCCTTTGGTTTATTTATATTATGAAAACAATTGAACCAAGAGCTATTAATTGGGATATTATTATTCAAGATAAAACAGATGACGAAAGTAAAGAAAATAATGCTAAATATTGTATTTCTATTGCCAGAAAATTAGGAGCTACTGTTTTTTGTGTTTGGGAAGATATTGTTGAAGTTAAATCTAGATTACTTTTAACATTTTTAGCAAGTGTTTATGATGTTGCTCAATCTTATAAACCAGTTTAATTTTTTTTAAGGTTTTTTTTATTAATTTTTTTATTTTAGTTTAAAAGAATTTTTTATAAGAATTTGAATTGTATTAATAATATGAAATAATTAATTTTTTATTATTTTTTTCTTTACACATAATTTTATTATTATTTATTATTTAATAACCTATAATTCAAACTTTAAATAAAATATAAAAAACAGATTTAATATTTAAGAATAGATTCCGTATAATTGAATAAAAAAATATTATATTTAGAATTATTTTCAATAAAATAATCAAGAAAAAAAATGATAAAAATAGTATAAATTAACCAATAATTAAATATCAAATATATATATATATTATCCAAAATGAATTCTAATTCTAGTTTTTCTACATGCGAAAACACAGAATATGATTCTTTGATGATAAAGGAAAAAATAGAGTTAGATTTAAATAAAAATATAATAAAAGAACCTTCAAATTCAATTTTAGAAAAATTGGATGAATATGACAAAAAAATGTCAAATCCAATACATAATTTAGAATTAAATTGTTTTTTTGAATGTATAATATATATTTTTGCAAGAATGTATAATTTTGATACTATCAGTTTCTATTTTATAATAACTTTATTATATAAAAGTTATTTTGACAATGATTATTATTTTATACTAAGACCTTTGACACATGTTATAATAATCTTAATTATAACTTTATCAACAAAATTTTTTTTTGGAAGAAAGAGACCTGAATTAAAAACTAATGTTAAAAGATTATTTAATTGTAGAAATAGTGAAAATAATTGTTCTATGCCAAGTGGTGATTCTATGCAAGCTGCAAATTTTGCTATATTAATTTTGTTTTATTTTGGAAATTTTATTGGATTTTTTTTTGTGCCTTTTGTTATGTTTGCAAGAGTTTATTATTTTTGCCATTATATATTTGATACTGTAATTGGAGCTTTAATGGGTTTTATTATTAGTTATTCTTTAATTTTTGAATTAGATTTATTGTTCAGTTATTTTAAAATACTTTAATATAGAATTTTATATTTAATCATTAAACAATTTTTTATAGCTTATTTTTATTTAATGATTAAATTATTTATAAAATCTCTGGAATAATATATCTTCTTTTTTATTATCAATATTTTTTTCTTAAGGTATGAAAAGAAAATTAAAAAATAAATTATAGTGAAAAAATACAAATTAAGAATAATGAATAATTTGAATAAATGCTTTTTATTCATTTGTTTACAATAATTTAATGAAATTTGATAATCATCAAAGTAACTCCAATCTTTTGTATTATTAATGTGATTAATTCTTTTCAATGAAAATATTCTTTTAATTTATAAATATAAAATAACAAAGAATGATATATATAGCAAAAAAAATAATGCAAAAATACAAAAAAAATTAAAATGTTTTAAAAAAATCCTTTTTAAATTTTAGGAATATCAAAAGTACAAGTAACACTTTCAGATTTATCTTCACTCCAAATAACATAAAAATCATCATTTAATTTTCCATCCCATTTTTTCCATTTATATTTCCTTTGACTTTTTCAATTAAATTAGTTTTTCCATCACATTTCGATTGTTCTCCACAAACAAAAGTTTTTTATTTCCTTTATGAGCACTATATTCAAGAATAACTCAAAGACCAGCATCTTCATCATTCAAATTTTTTTTTCATATTGTTAATTATTATTTTTATTATAAAATTATTATTTCCCCAATTCAAACCGAAGAATAAAAACTTATTTCCATAATTCTAAAATTTATTTATATGATTATAATTTTTTATTTGATTACATAATTGTAAATAATTAATTATTTATTCAGGAACACATTTTTTTCTAATAATGAATATAAATAATCATTTTAAAAAATAAAGTATTTATGTTGTTGTTGAAATATTCACCATTAAAATAGAATAGACCTAAAAGAATATTTATCAATTCATTAACCACCATATTTTTTAAGTATTCAAAGAGAATTATTTTTTTAACTTTAAAAAAATGTAGTAAAATTTAATTTAAAATAAAATGATAATAATTAAAATACTAATTTTTCGAGTTAAAAACTAAAAAGAATAATAGAACAATAAAACACATAGAATGTATATTAATATATTCAATAAAATTTAATGATTAGGTAAAAAGAAAAGAAAAAAAGATATTTTTTGGAATATCTAAAAATATTATATAAATAAATATTTATTATTTTGAAAGAAAAATAAAATTGTCCTGTTTAGAATAATATATTTCTTATTTTCAAACAATAAAATTAAAATATATTATAAACATAAATTTTTTGATTTCGAATTTTTTTGTATAAAAAGAAAACAAAAGAAATTAAAAAGCAAAAAATATTTTTAAAAATTGTTAATAATTAAATTGAGAATAACTTCATAAATATTAATAGTTTTTTAATATATATTTAATTATAATATAAAATGCAATCAAATAAAGAACTAAAATTTACTGACAAACAATTTCTAAAAACAAAAAAAAATGTTTCTGTGTACAAGGCAAAAGATAGAAATAAAAATATGATATTAATTAAAGAAATGTTGATAGATAAAATTGATAAAAAATTTCTTAACACATTAAATAACATTAAATCAGAAAATTTTGTTGAAATTATAAGAACTTATGAAGAAAATGATAAAATTATTATTTTAAATGAATTATGTAATTATAATTTAGAAGATTATTTGAAACTAAAAGGAAACCTTTCCATTAAAGAAATAAAAGAAATAATATTACAAATAAATAAATGTTTACGATTAATGTTAAAAATAAATGTTTTTCATGGAAATTTAACGCTCTCAAATATTTTTATATGTTTAAATAAATCTAATAAAATTTTAGTAAAAATATCTTTATTAGATTCAATTAATTTCTATAAAAATTCAGATCTAAAATTTATTACAGAAAGAAATCCTTCATTATTCCAATCTCCAGAAATTCTAAATGATAACAATTATTCAAATAAAACAGATTTATGGAGTTTAGGAATAATTATTTATTATTTGATATTTAAAGAATTTCCATTTGAAGGAAAAACTAGTTTATCTTTATTAAAAAATATTAAATCAAATATAAATAAAATTAAAGAAACAAAAAATAATGAATTAAATCAGTTGTTGAAGAAAATGTTAATAATTGAACCTAATATAAGAATATCTTTTAATGATTATTTTAATGATTTATTTTTTCAACAACAGAATTATATAATATGTGAGTGTAATATTAATTCAAAAGACATAAATAAACTTATTCAAATTTTAAATTATTCAAAAGAAAATGCAAAAGAAATAAAAGATAATTATGAATTATATTTGGATAAGGAAAAAATAGATTTTAGTTTTAAATTTAAGAAAGAAGGAAATTATATGATTGAAATTATATCTAAAAAAGAAGCAATGAACAATAATAAAATATTCTCTGATTGTTCATCTTTAACTTCTTTAGATTTTTCAAATTATAATACGAACAAAGTAATTAATATGAGTGAAATGTTTTTTAATTGTTCTTCTTTAACTTCTTTAGATTTATCTAATTTTAATACTAGTAATGTAACTAATATGAATGGAATGTTTTATAATTGTTCTTCTTTGGAAAATTTAAATGTATCTAGCTTTAATACTAGTAAGGTTAAAGAAATGATTGAAATGTTTTCTGAATGTTCTTCTTTAAAATCTCTAGATTTATCGAATTTTAATACTTCAAATGTTATTAATACTAGTTTTATGTTTTGTAATTGTTCTTCTTTAACTGATTTAAAAATAGATAATTTTGATACTCAAAATGTTACAAATTTAAGTAAAATGTTTTCTGGTTGTAGTTCTTTAACTTCTTTAAATTTAAATAAATTTGATACTAAAAATACAATTAATATGTGGGAAATGTTTTCTTTATGTTCTTCTTTAACTTCTTTAAATTTAATTAATTTTAATACTAGTAATGTTACTAATATGGTTAAAATGTTTTCTGAATGTTCTTCTTTGACTGCTTTAGATTTATCTAATTTTAATACTATAAATGTAAATGATATGAATTATATGTTCTTTAATTGTACTTCTTTAAAATATTTAACCATATCTAATAAGTTTAAAACTGATAATGTTACTAATATGCATCATATGTTTTATTATTGTTCTTCTTTAGAAAATTTAAATTTATCAAATTTTAACACAAAAAATGTTAAAGAGATGAGTGGTATGTTCTCTTGTTGTGCTTCTTTAACTTCTTTAGATTTATCCAAATTTAATACTGAAAATGTTCAAGATATGAGTTATATGTTTTTCAAATGTACATCTTTGACTTCATTAAATTTATCTAATTTTACTACTAGTAAAGTTAATGATATGAGTAAAATGTTTTCTAAATGCACTTCTTTAACTTCTTTAGATTTATCAAAATTTAATACTAGTAAAGTGAAAGAGATGAGTAAAATGTTCTTTGATTGTACAAAATTAAAAGTAAAAACAAATGATAAGAAGATTTTAGCCCTATTGAAAGAAATTAAATAAATTTATGAATTTTTTCATTAAAAAATTTAAATTTCTATTAAGATATATAGCAATTATTTTTTATTATAAATCAAAATAAATTATTCGTTGATCGTAAAAATTGTAAATTGGAAGATATTCTTGAATTTTCAATAATATTTCATTAATAAGAAAAATAATATTAAAAAATATAAAAAAACTTATGTAATAATAATAGATATAAAAATATTTTTCTAGAAATTTAAAAGAAATCTCAATCATAAAATAAAAAAGGAAATACAAATAAAAAAATTAAATATTAAACATTGGTTTTTGGTTTTTTAAATTAATTGATTTAATGAGGTTTTTTTATTCCACAATGAGGACAGAAATTATCTTTATTTTTGTTAAGACATTTTGGACAAATCCAAACATTATTTTTTTTCTTATCTTTAAAACTTGTTTTATTAAAAATACTAAATTCATTAAAATCATTTCTTAAATTATTTATATTCCTTTCTTTATTTATTTTATTTAATTTAAATTGATTACTATCAAAATTATTTCTAGATATAATATATTCGACATTTTCATCATCACTTTCATTTTTTTTTTGATTAGACTTAGTTTTCAAAATATCAGAAGAAGAATTTCTTCTATCAAAAAAAAATTCAACTCCTTCTTTTAAATTATATTTATTATTATACTTAATAGAATTATCAATTTCATTAAAAAATAAACCAGAACCAACTTTATTAATATTACTATCTCTAAATAAATTAAAATTATTGGAAGATTCTCTATGAATAGATAAAGCATTCATTGCTCTATGACAACACCAACAAGTATCATTATAAGAACCGTTTCTTTTTTTACAATAAGAACATACCCATTCATTACTAATTGTTGCAGTTAAAGAATTAGAAGAAAATTTAAGATTGGGATTATTATAATCTACCTTAATATTTAATTTATTTGATGATATTCTTGAAATTCTTGTATTATTTGATGTCTTTCTACTTACTGGATTTGATACGTTTTCACCTCTTCTTCTATCAAAATCAAAACAAAATTTATATATATTTTTATATTCTTCTGAATGAAATACTTCATTTTTATCTTCTCCAGGATATTTCATATTTTTAGAATAAAATAATATGATTGGATGATAATGATTTTTTATTAAATCTAAAATTAAATCTTTATATGATAAAAATTCTTTGAAATTTGTATCATCAATAAAATACCATTTATTATTTGTATTTAAAGAACAAGTATAATGACCATTATAAAAAAGTATTATTCCATAAAGATAATAATTTGATTTTAATTTATTTTCATTTTCTAAAGTAAATAAATTGGAATTTGAGTCTAATAAAGGAATTAAATTATACATTTTACATATATCTGTCATTCTTGGAATTGGATTATCCCATGTTAAATTTATTATTAAAAAAATATTATTATAATCATATTGCATTAAATATCTTTTAATTTGAGGTGTTTCACATTTACATTCTGATAATTTTAAATCAGGAATATCCATATTTACCATTTTTGAATATGTAAATAATTTATTTCTAAATGATTGATTTGTTTTATTGTGTAATTTTTCTAAAATTTCAAAAACAAATATTTCATATATAAAATAATTGTCATCATAAGGTATTTCTTTTTTATTTTTACAAAATTCACAAATAATAGTTTCTATTAATTTCATAGAAAAAAATTTATGAGAAAGACAACTTTGATGACAATTAAATTTACTTGCATTAAATTCATTTAAATTTGTATGTTTAACTTTATATAAATGTATGGCGTTTAAAATATGATTAAGAACTTCAATTGGATCTCCAACCATACCTTCTTCAATATCTTTAAATATTTTTGTAAATTTATTTCTAAATATTTTAATATCAAGAATATTTTTCTTTTTTTCTGTTTGATATTCTTTATATTTTAGAAATAACATTTGTAATTGAAATAAAGGATTATTTGAATCATTTTTATCAAAATCTATATTTATAAATTCTTTTCTAAATTCTAGACTATGAAATAATATTTGAATCAAAACATTTATAAAACAATTATTATTTCCTCTATTATTTATCATAGGAATTATTGACTTTAATATTTTATTGTTTAAATTATTTTCATTTTGAAATCCATTTGATGTTGTTTTTTCAGTTGATTGTTCATTTTTTGAATTATTTAATTTTAAATTTTGAGTTGTTGCTCTTTGTGTTTTACTATCTACTCTTTGAATATTAATTATTGTTTTTATATTATCTTTTTTTATATTTTCTGGTTTTATATTTTTTTGAGTTGAAATTTTTGAATTTTGGAAACTTTTTTGAATAATATTTTTTTGTTTCATTTTTTATATTTTTTCTAATATTATTTAAGGTAAAAATTCACAATTGTCTTTAAAAATCTATTATTGTTTTTTTATTATTTATTTTATTCATTGATTTTTTATTTTATTGAAAAAAAAGGTTTTTTGTTTTGAATGCAAAAAAAGATATTTTTTAAAGAATATTAGATTATTTATTCAGGGAATTATTTCTGCTTGTTTTTCAATTTTGAATTATTTTATCTAAACTATATATTAAAATTGAATAAAATAATTAACTATTTAATAAAATAAAAAAAATGAATATAAAAAGTCCCTCAACGATATATTTCCTAAGTTTCTTAATAATGTTAAGTATATTTCTTATGGTATTTCTCTTAAATATAATATATAAACTTCCTTCAAGAATAACAAGAAAAATAATTCACATATTAACAGGCCCAATCTTTATATTAACATGGAAATTATATCCCGAAGGAAATTATGGAAATGTATGTTCAACTCTTCCATTTTTAGCATCATCATTATTTTTATATTTATATATTTTCAAAAACTATAAATTATCAAAAATAATGAAAAATATATTATCTCGTTCAGGTAATTCAATTGAAATAATAGAAGGACCTTTTTTTTATGGTATTTTAATAGGAATTTTAACTAGTATTTTTTATAATTATCATCCTATTGGAATTATTACTATTATTATTTTATCTTTTGGTGATGGATTAGCTGATGTTTTTGGAAGTAATTTTAATAGTTTTATTTTACCTTCTCCTTTTGGAAAAAAAACTTGTTTAGGATGCTTTTCTTTTGTTTTTTTTTCTTTTTTTTTCTCTTGTTTATATTGCTTTCTATTTTTTAAAAGTTTTTATTTATTAAATTGTCTATTTTTAGCTTTTTTAGGTTGTGGAATAGAATTTTTTTCTCCTTCTAAATATGATAATATTACTATTGTTTTAGGGGTTTCCTTTTTTGGTTATAAATTGTTAAAATGGTGATTATATTATATTATTACTTATTTAAAAATATTTTTTTTAAATGTGAATATGAAACTAAATGGAATGTAAAAGAAATTCATTAATATTTTTATCTTTTATTTTTTATTGGTAAGAAATATGTTTTTATTTTTATACAACAACATTTAAATTTCATTGTTTTGGATGAATTTTCTGAAATTATAATACTTTTTTTTAATTAAAAGAATAATTTATAATTTCAAATAATTTTTATTTATATAAAATAAATGCTCAATAATCACATTATTCATCAATCACTTCTATCAATATTTCATTTTAATATATTCAAAGATTAATTATAGGCTATCTCCTTTTTTAATCTTGATAAAATTTGATATATATTAAAGAATGCTTCTTTTCAATAATTATTTTATTGTCAAACATAATAAATTCATAAATTTCCTTTTATTAATTTTTTAAAATCATTTTTTTTTCAAAAAATTTATAAATTTATGTCCTTTTATATCCAATATCATTGAAGAAAGTAAGTTACTTATTTTTGAATTTAGTTTTTTTTATTCTTAGAACTATAAATTCTAATTTTAAATTAATTTTAGTGTTTTTTATTTATTTGATTCAATTATGAATACATATTAAACATCAAAAAAATAAAAATTAAATAAGTAGAGTTTTTTTAAAAAATCTATAAGATTCATAATTGTTTATTTTTTATAAATTATTTAATTCTGAAAAAAACAAATTATTTTAAATTAAAGTATACTTTAATATAAAACTCAAAATTTAGTTGTTTAAAAATATTTGTTTTTTGTAAAAATAAGGAAATAAGAGTTATTTTCCTCTTTAGAGGGTCATTCACTTTTTCAAATATAAAACAAAAGAATTTCAAAATTTTTTCTGTCTAAAAAATTGTAATTTATTTTTTTCCATTATTATTATAATTTATTTTCAATTGATTTGTTGAGTAAATTACATTTAAAATCCTCACTTATTTTAAATGATTTTCAATGAAAAAGTATATTAATTATTTTTTTATTTAATTTTTAAAATTAATGTTTATTTTTAGCCCATTAAAGTCTATAAATTCTTTTTAATTTTTGATTTTATTAAGGAGATTAATTGAAATAAAAGAAAAGAAACAATTAAATTAATTTAAAATAAAAATAAAAATAAAAAAGCATTTTAAAAATAATGTTATATACAATATTAAAAATATTAATTTTTCAAATTTTTTCATTGAAAGTATACATTTCAATATATTATTCGTTATATTGTAAAGAAGGAAATAATGATTATTTTATCTTACTTTCAAAAATAAATGAAATAAATTATTTTTTTACATTTAATGACTCAATTTCTAAAGAAGCACAAGAGACAAAAAAATTAGATCAATTATTTAAATATGATGATGCAAGTATGTGTTGGGAACTTAAATCAACAATGTCGACAATAACGAAATTTTATTTTTTTGAAGAAGCAATAATTAGAGAAGAAAAAAGAGTAAAAGTTTTTATTGCTCCAACAAATAAAGGTTTAGAAAATATATCCTTTGAATATGAAAGAATAGATGAAGATGATGGAAGAGCTTCGTTTAATTTTTATTTTACAAAACCATATAAATTTCATGAAAGCACAACTGACCTTTCTAATTGTGCTGATAATTATGAATATTCTTTTCAAGCTGATTCAACTTTTTATAAAGAAAGTTATATTACATTTTCTAACTGTAATCTAAATAGTAATCCAGTTTATTCATTTTCAATTAAAATAGGAATATGTCCGAAATATTGTAAAAAAAGTGATTGTGATATTTCAAATAAACAATGTTATTCTAATGAAAATATAAATAATATTGTTCAATATATTCAACATGAATGGTTTGAATTAGAAAAACATGTGAATGAAGTTATAGAAGATGTAAATAATGACATTTTTACAGTAACTAAAGTTGAAAATAATGAAAATAATTATCCTTTTAATAAATATTTAACTAGTTTTTGTAAAGATGTGTTATTTCAAAAATATAGTCCAATTAATTTTTTTATTTTTTTTAAGAATAGTATAGATCCTGAAAAAACATTAGTTTTGAAAGATAATAAAGAAAAACTGAATTACAAAAAATATTGTGAAAATTATACAATAAATTCTCAAATGATTCAGATTATGGATAAAAAATATAAATTAAACTTTTCTGATTATGTAATAACTTACAATGACAATGATTTACTTAATAATTCATTATCTTCTGAAAATAAAGGAACATTACAATTTTATAATGAATCAAATTATCCTAATAACCAAAAATATCCTTTAATAGATATTATTTTTTATTTAAGAAAAGGAATTTATTATTCTGAAATAATAACTTTTAACGTTACTTATGGAGAATTAGCACCAAATCCAAATTTAATTGGGACATTAAATTTAGAAATTTATCCTTTTTATTGTAATCTAGATAAAGATTTGGAAAATAGAAAATGTACGACTAATTATTCTATGAATGATATTAAAAAAGAATTTGAAAAAAATAATTTTAACTTTTATGAACACATTCAAGAAACAATTATTAATGAAGATAATTTTTTAATTGAAATATTTGATTCCTCAAAAAGTGATTCAGAATTGATTATACAAGACTGTTTAGAAATATGTAATAAGATTAATCTACCAATCACAGATTTAATTTTCATTAAATATACTGAAAATAATAAAAATCCCGAATTTGAAATATATAAATCAAATATATTTAATTATATAAAATTGCCAAATGAAACTTGTATATTTCCTAATATCATTTCAAATCAAATTTATAAAATTTCTAATAATTCAATTTTAGAAATAAATTTATATGATTTATTTTCACCTAAATTAGATGATTCAAATATATATAATGAATTTGAATTATCCTCAACAAGTGATTATATTGGGAGTTTTTTTGTAGAAAATTCAGAAACTAAAACAATTGAACAAATCATAATTCCAAATGACTCTAATAATCCTTTAAATATAAAATCACAAAAAATTTTTTATCATCCTACTGATAAATATTATGAATTATCTTTGAATTTTGAACTTTTATATTTTGGAATGAAAAAAGATTTAAAAGGAATTATTTCAATTGAAGTCTATCCTGAATATTGTAATTTAAATGAGAATTCTAATATAAGTCCTAAAAAATGTAGTACAGATTTTGATGAAAATTTTATTAAAAATTATCTCATTTCTGATTTTCAAAATGAAAGTGTACATATCGGAGAAGAAATTTATGGTCCTTCATATAAATTAATTATTAATTTCTCTGATTTACAAAGTGATTGTCATAAAATGTTAGTTAATTTATATGATTTAATAGATAATATTTTATTCCAAATTGAGATAATTAGAAATTATGACAATTCAAATATTGAACATTTTTTTGAATATTATAATAAAAATGTAAATCCTTTTGAAAAAATAAATGAAGATGTATGTAGAGATAATACTTTTATAATCGACAAAACAATAAATAATAATATTAAAATTAATATTACAGATGCAATAAAAAGTATTTTACCAAAGAATAATAATTTAAATTCTAATTTTGGGATTCAAATATTATTAATCAATGATAATGTTAAAAGAAATTCTAAAATGATTTGGAAAGAAAGTAATAATTTAAATGATTTTTTTGTAGAATATTTTACCGATAAATATAAATATTACAATGAAAATTATAATTTTAGAATTTCTAAAAATTTATATAATATAATAAAAGGGGAAATAAATTTAAATGTTTTTCCAATTTATTGTGAAAAATATGTTTTTATATATAATTTTCATGATTGTTACTCTAATAAATCTTTAGATCAAATAATACAAATAATAAATCGCGATGATATATTTAATATAATTGAACATAAAAATGAAAAAATTTATAATGAAAATTATATTTTTCAAATACAAGAAATTAATTCTAATTTCCAATTATTTTCAAATAAAATTGAATTTGAAGAATGTGAAAGAGAAATAAGAAAAAAAAATTCAATAAATGAAAATGAATTAATTTATTTAGAAACAATTGAAAATTTTGTATCAAATGAATTTTTCTTTGAAGTTTATAATTCAAAAGGAATTAGATATGATTCTTCTATTTGCAATTCAATAATTATAAAAAAATCTTTTATCGAAGATAATAATTACAATTATAATAATTTAATTTACCAAAAAACAAAAGATTTAGGATTTAATATTTTTGATTTTTCTTCTTCATTTTATAAAGATTTTTGTTTAAATATTTCAATAAATGAAAATGATTTAACTTTAACAGATAGAAAAAATATAATGTTTCAAGAAGATAATATATGCTATAGTAAATGTAGATTTATAAATATGGATAAAGAAAATAAAGTAGTTAAATGTGAATGTAATATTACAATGCTCCTACAACAAATTAATTTAAATCCAAAAAAAAAAGAAATTAAATTTTCATTGATAAATTATAAATTTTTAAAATGTTTAAATTTAGTTTTTGATACTAAAATAATGAAAAATAATTTTGGATTCTGGTTTGTATGTCTTATGATAGTTTTTCAAATTATACTATATTTTTATTATTTTTTTGTTGGTGAATTTTCATTAAAACTTTTAATAGAAACTTTTAATGTAGATTTATCTCAAAATATAATTTTATATAATCAAATTATAATAAATAAAAAAAAAGAAGATAATTCTCTTACAACTTCTTCTAGAATGAAAGTATTAAAAAAGGAAAATAAAAGAAAATCCTTAGAAAAAGAAATTAAAAAATATAATTCTAGTTTTTTTGTTTGTAATTTAAATTATTTAGTTTATTCAGATGCTTTAAAAAAAGATTTAAGAAATTTTCTACAAATGTACGGGAGTTTAATGAGAGAAAAAATACCTTTAATAAAATGTTTTCTTAAACAATCATTTTTTGAATTTAAATCAATTTATATATTTGTTTATTTATCATACATTTGTTTTATTTTTTCTTTTAATTGTCTTTTTTATGATGAATCTTTTATTTCCAAAAAATTTATTAATAAAGGAAAAATATCTACAAATTCATATTTAATAAGAATTTCACTATCAATTATATTGAATATGATTATCACTAAAACAGTCTTTAATTTTTTAAAATATGTTTTTTCTTTTAATGAAATTTTTATTCAATATAAAGGAACAAAATTTTTTAAAGAAGCAGCAGAAAAAAAAATAAATAAAATGAAAATTAAACTAAGACTTTTTTTAATATCAAGTATAATTCTTAATTTTTTGTTATTATATATAGTTGCTTCTTTTTGTGCTTTATATCAAAAAACACAATTATCTTTATTTATAGGAGGATTTATATGTTTAATATTATCATTTTTAATTTCTTTAATATTATGTTTTATTATCTCTTCTATGAGATTCATTTCAATAAATTATAAATTTGAATATTTATATAATTTATCTCATTTTTTAATAATTAGTAGTTAAAAATTAGAATAAGAATAAACAATTTATATAAATATTATCTTTGAAATATATTGTAGAAAAAATATATATATTTAAAAAAAAATAAATTACTTTAATAAATAAATAAAATAAAAAAAACTAATTATATTGTTTTCAATTAAACAAACTCCAAACTTTAATGCTTCCGTCATAAGAAACAGTAAAAATCTCACCATTTAAATTTTGATTAATACAAGAAATAGCTTCCCAACCATCTTCATCACCTCCATGAATATTATTTTTTCTTGAAATTATATCTATATTATTATCATTAATTTGAAAATGAATTAAATCACTACAAGTTCCAACTAAAAAATTATTATCATTTAATAAATGAAAACAATGAAATAAATTATTTAAGTAATATTTAGTATAAATATTATTTATACAATAATCTATTATATCAATAAAATTTATAATTTCATATCCACCAAATAAAACAAATCTATCATTTATTTTAAGGAAATTATTTTGAAAACCTATTATAGAAATATTTTCAATTGATTTAATTTTTTTATATTGATTTTTTTTATTCTGATAAAAACAAATCATTTTATCATTATTTGTTGCATATAAACTTCCAGAAACACAAATTATTCTATCATTACTGATTTCATAAACTGAATGAACAGCATTATTTTTAAAAATTGTTTCATTTAAAAAATAATATCCTTTTGAATTTTTATTCCAAATTTTTATTGTTTTATCCCAAGAACAAGAAGCTAGAAAGTCATTATTTAATTCAATTGTTTTTTTTACTGGCTTTTCATGACTAAATAATATTTGAAAAATTTTATATGAATTTTCATATATATTAAATATTCTAATGAAGTTATCTGAACAACTTGAAAGTAAATTATTATTTTTTAATTGAATTATATGAACAATAAAATCTTTATGAACTATATTTATATCTATTTTGTATGTTTCTTTATTAAATATTTTTACCGAATTATCTGTTGATGAAGATGCTATTCTTGAATCTTTTAATATTATTAAATGACATACTGAATTTGAGTGGAATTTTAAAGTTGTTTTTAATTGATAATTTTCTAATGTTTTAGTTTGGTTATTAGTATTATTTATTTTAGTTTCTATTTGATTTTCTGATTTTTTTGTTTTTTCTTCTTCATTCATTTAAATAATATATGATTTAAATTAAAATAATTTCTTTAATTATTTTATATAAATTATTATATATGGAAATTTGATTTAGATTTTTTTCTCAAATCATGAAATATACCATAATATAAGTACAATAAAAAATTAAATTTTTTTCAAATATTTCAAAAATATCTCTTATTCAATAATCAAATAAAAGTTTTTTACCTTCATATATCAAAAAATTTTTTGGAGACTGTTCATTTTTATATTTTAGAAATAAAAATAGAAAAGACATATCATAAATATATTGATTATTCAACTATAAATCAAATAATAGAAAATAAAAAGTTTAATTAGATTATTAAGATGAAAAAATTAAATATATTAATTGATTTACTGAAATAAAATATTATTTTTTGAATTTATCAACATAAAAATAATTAATTTAAAATATTAATATATATATTCTTTTTCAATTTCATTAACTTTATGATTAATTTAACTAAAAGATAATAATAAAACAATTAAATTTTTTTTATATTATTATCCCATTAATACTAATATCATTAATTTTTTTATAAAAATATTCTTTATTAATTTTGATTAAAATTATTATTTTATTTATTCTCATTAATATCATAATTTTCTATATCTATATTTTTCAATTTATTCCTTATATAATGTAGACATTATTTGTAATTTTTTCTTTTTATTGTTTATTAAATTTTATAATTTTCTTCTTTTTCAATTAATTATTTTTAAATCAATAATTTATTTTTTATTATAATAATTAAAAAAAAATTATTTTGAAAAAACTATTTTAAAATTTACAAAATAAACAATATACTTAAGTGAATAATAAAATACTTTATAAATTTATATTTCTCAAATTTAAAAAAAATTTTTACCTCAATAGATATTACAACTAAAATTCTTTATAAATTGAAATTTTTATTTACTAATTCAATAATATAAAATTCGTTATTATCATTATCAAATTCATTAACCAAAACATCATCTGATAAATTATCATCTTTTGAAGAAGAAAAAGATTTACTTTCTTTTTTATCAAGTTCGAAACTTGAAATGTCACTTAAACTATCTAAATCTTCATCAAATTTATCAGTTATTTGATTAGTATAATTTGTCAAATTTGAGATTTTAGATTCATTTGAATGAACTGATTTTTTTCTTATAGAATTAAATAATATTGTTGCAATTGGTCTATGATTTATTTTTAAGTTTTCTATTTCTTGTTCTTTTGAATATTTTATATTATCTTCTATTTTAGCCATTTCTTTTTATTATTTTTATTATAAGGTTATATTATTGTTTTTTACAATTATAATTATTTATAAATAAATATTATTATTTTAAATTAAAATATAAATTAGGGATAAAACATTTAAAAAACAAATAATAAATATTATTTCTACAATATTTAAATTTAAAAATATATAAATTTATATTAAAGCTGTATAATATTTTTATATGATAATATATAAATATTTTTATCTATTGACTTATATCACAACTGATTTTTATTAATTTACAAATTAAAAAGGTAGAATAAGTAAGAAAAAGATAATGAAATTTATCTTAATCACTCATTCCAAAAAAGAATTATTCTTAATATTATTTTTTAATGCCCAAAATAAATTTTTATTCATATTGAAAATTTGTTGTTGTTGAAAAAGAAGATAATTATAATTTTTCATATAAGGAATAGGAATAATATTTTTATTTGAAAACATAAAAAATTCAAAAAATTGAAAAAGATTTTCTCCATTCATATCAATACCTTTAATATTTTTTTCCTTTATTCCAGTAACTGTTAAATAATGACCATCTAAAACTCCAGATTTAAATTTATAAAAAATTTCAAAAGAAATATTATTCATATTATCAAATTCTATACAATTAAAATTTTTATTTTGAAAACTTTTAATTGGAGACCAAATTAAACTAAAATAAGAATCATTATTTATTTCTCCTAATTCTAATTCTTTAATTTCAGGAAAATTTGTTTGAATTTTGTTATATTGTTCTATATAATTTGGCATATTATATATTTCTTTAATTGGTTCTTTAAAAAAAATATTATTTTGAATTCTATTATTTTTATTTTCTTTATCTTCTGAAGATTTACTTAAAAAACTTCCATCTAAAGTTGAATTATTATTTGAATTTGAAGAAGAGTTATTTATTGTATTAATGTAAAGAGAATTTAAAGTTGGAAAATATTTGATATTTGTATATTTTAAATTATCTAATTTAAATAAACAATTTATACCAAATAAGGAAGGTTTTATAAATGATTCTAAAATATTTTTTATTTTTAATTCTTGAGTTTCATATATAAAAGGAGTTGTATAAGTCATTAAAGAATGAAAATTACAAAAATTATTTGAAAATAAATTATTATTATTAATATTATTATAATTGCTTTTATTAATAGTATTACTATTATTAGATATTTGATTAGGAATTTTATTTGTTCTAGAAAATACTATTAAGGGTAAAGAATAATTTAAAAATATTTTTGTTATTTTTATTTCTTTTTCAAAAATTGAATAATTTTTTAATTTCAAATAATTTATTAGATTATTTTTTGAAATTGAAAATCCTATTCCAAAAGAACATTGAATATTATTAAAAACATAATTATCGAAAAATAGTTCTTCATTATTATATTCAATAATTTTGTTTATTTTTAAACTATTAATTTTATTTTGAATAGATTTTAAAATGTCAAATCCTTTAACTCTAAAATTAATATTATCTTTGAATATATTTTTATTTTCATGTAAATTTGCATTTAAATCTATTTCAAAAAGTAAATTTGAATAATTAGAATTTAAGTGAGTAAAAAATTCATTTTCTTCTTTATTATTTAAATCTTCAAAATTAAAAGTAATTAATAAAGGCATTTTTGGTTGATTTTTATCTAAAGAAAATCTTTGATTATTTCTAACATCAATAGGGAAATAATTTGATAATTCATTTTGAATATTATATTTTTTATCATAGTAAATATTTTTTTCTTTAATTCCTCCTGAAAATTCTTTTGAATGAGAAATTTTGTTTTTTGAAGAAATCATTGATAATTTTAAAATCCAATTTGAACATTTTTGAAAACAAATTAAATCAAAATTATGATTAATTGTAAAGTTTTTTAAAAAATCTTTACAATGATTTTTGTTCATTTTGTTATAAGAATTGTTCTTATAACAAAGTGAGTTGTTCGAAAAAAAAACTTTATTTTGGGAAAAGTTAGAATTTCTTGTTTTCATTTTATTAATTATTTTTAGCTAATTACATATATTTAAATATAAAAATTTATGAAAGTTTTTTCATCTTTTTATTTTTATTTAAAATAAAAAATTAATTAACATATTTGTCTTTTTAAGAGCAACACCCCAAAATTTTATAAAATAAGTAAATATAATATGTTGCTCATATTAAGACAAATTTATATAAAAAATACGAAAAATTTTTTTTGAGATATTGTTTTTATTAATACAAAAAAAATAAGTCTTATTAATATATCATATTGATGTAAAAAATTCAAAAAAAGCAAAAAAAAAGAAAATTTTTAATCCTCTAAATAATTGGGAATATATGTTGCTTTTATTAACTCTATTTTTGATTTTTCAAAAATTTGTAAAAGAAATGTGTTGTTCTTATTAAGACTATTGATATTTTTTTCAAAAGCTTAAAAAATAGATTGTTGCTCTTAAAAAGACGAATACGGTAATATAGTTTTATTGATTTAATGATAAATTTATTGAAAAAAATACATTTTAATAAATTTAAATTAAAAAAAATGAAAATTATTGTGAAACTTATTGACTTGGAAGAAATAACATTAGATGTAGAACCAACTGATACTATTGAAAACATCAAAGCAAAAATTAAAGAAATTGAAGGCATATCTCTTGACGGAATAGTCTTTTATTTCAAAATGAGAAGGTTACAAGATTACAAAACTGTGGCGGATTATAATATAAAAGAACATAGTATAATTATATGCTTAAATATTGAGCCCAATATAATTGCAGGAGAATTTGGTAGCTCCTCAAAAGTATTTGTGGATCCAGAAAAAGCAGGACCTACAAAGTTAAAACTTTCTTCTGATGCTCCTTTTTATAGAACAGTAACTAAAGGAATGAATTTAATGGGGATATGTGAAAATAAAAATTGTTTAGCATTTAAAAAACAAATAGTTCATATGTTTGGTTTTGGAAGTTTTGATTTGATAAATGATATGAAAAATAAACCTCCTATTTGTCCTTCTTGTGAATTTCCTTTAAGACAAGTTGATACATGTGCTTTTTGGAAATGTAAATATTCTTATGAAGGAGTTAAATATGAAAATAAACAATTGAAAAATGTCAATTATTCTAACTCAAATAATAAAGAAGATGCTGTAGATTATTTTGATCCAGGAGATAAAGGAGAAAATTATTCAACTTGGGTAGAATTAAAAATAACTGCAAGCAAATTGTGATATTTTTTAAAAAATAATTTATAATATTAAGTTATTTTATCCAAAGTTGATATTAAAGAAATTTTAATTAAATCATGATGAATATCTTTAAAATTATTATAAGTTAATAAATAATCACATTTAATTCCATCGAAAGTTTTCATAAAAATTTCAATTAAAGAATCATTTATTATATTATAAACACATTGTTTAATTTCATCTTCAAAAGGAATATTATTATAAATATAAAACCCACTTAAATTTTCGATTAAAGTATTTAATTCTCTTATTAAATATTCATCAAAAATTCTTTGGTCAAATTTTCCAAAAGATTTAGAATGAATATCAGAATTAATAAAATTATTTTTTGCAAAAGAAAGATCAAAATCAACAGGAGAAAGTAAAGAAGATTTAGAAGAAGGTAAAACAATGAAATTATTATAATGTGAACTACAGAACACATCAAAATGTGATTGGCCATTAAATGTTCCCCAATTAAATTCTTCTTCTTGAAATATTCTTTTTATTTTTGCTGTTTCATATCCTATTCTAATAAAAATATCTAATAAAAATTCGAATATTGATTTATTGTCAGTTTCTTTTCTTTTTAATATTAATAAATGATTGATAATATCTTTATAATAATTGAAAGTACAATTTAATTTTTTTTCTAATTTTTCACCCCAATTTTCAATTAAATTTGAACTTAATACTATTTTTTTTATACTTTCATTTAATTTTATTTTTTCAATTAAACTTTTATAAGTTATTAATTTGTCATAATGTTTTTTTTCATAAATAGGATTTTTACAAAAATCTTTTAAACATATATTTTCTGGTAATGAAATCACTGGTTTATGATATCTATAATTTTCAATATAAATATTTTTTATATTTTCCAAATCATTTTGATTAAAATTAAATTTTTCAATAGATACTTCAATAATTGATTCAATTATTTTTTCAATTCCTTTTAATAAATGAAAACCTAACCTTTTATCTGATATAGTTTCATAAATAGAACAATATTTATCAATCTCAGGAGCTGAATTTTCTATTATATTATTTTCATTTAAACTATCATCTATAAATTTTAATTCATGATTATATTTCCAATAACCAATTGGAATATTTGAAATTTCAATATTATTTTTTTTAAGAATTTCATTTATTTTATAAGTATAATATAATTCTCTAAAAACATTATTTTCTAATTGACATCCTCTAATATCTATCTTTTTAAATTCAAGATTATTTTCTAATATTGTAAATCCTTTTTTAAAATCTCCACAACCTTTTAATCTATAAAATTTACCATTATTATCTTTTATTATTGCACTTCTTTCTCCACTCATTATTCCATATAATTTATTTAATTTTTCATATTCTTCACTATCTTTTCTCATTTGAATGAAAAATTTTATATATGGATTAATTAAAAATTCTTCAGGCCCTTTTTCACTTTTTTTTTCTTCTACATTTGAATCTAATATTATATCTGTTTCTGGAATACATTGATAATAATAGTCTTTATATGATTCATTTATAAATGATAAATCATTTGTTCTTTTTAATATTTTATCAATATTTTTTTCATTAATTTCTTCATTCTTTATTTTATTTATATCAAAATTTCTAAATATTCCGGTACATGGATATAAATAGATAGGAATTATTCCAAAATAAATTTGCTCTTCCTTATTAAAATTACTCATATTTTATGAAATTAAATAATAAAAATTAATTGTATTTTATAGAAAAAGATATTATTTAATTAAAATTGATTTTTTTTAAATTTTACTTATTTATAAACTTTATATAATTGAAATTAATTAGTAAATTTTTTTTCTTTTATTTATTGATATTAAATTGTTCTTTCAAAAATTATCATTTTTGATTTATTGTCATTTTGATTTTTAAAAAGTAATTATTTATTATTTTTAAAATTAATATTTTATTTTAGATAATTAATGAACACATTTTACAATTATATAAAAGTAATAGAAGATAAATTATCAGCGCCAGAAATTCCAGAAGCTCAATTTTTAGATATTGAATTATATAAATCAAGTTCTTTTAATTTAAAAACTTTTTCATTTTCAATTTTTTCTAAAATCAATGATACTTCATATTTATTAAATCAACTTAAATTAACAATAGAAAAGACAAAAAATGAAATTGTAGAACAAATAAATTCAAATTATACTAATTATGTTGCTTTAATTTCAAAATTACAAATGATTGATTTTTTGATTGATAATATTCAACAATCTTTAAATAATATTAAAAATAAAATAAATGGAAAAATGAATTTAATTGATAAATATGAAAATGAATTAAAAGGAATGTTAAATTATATTCAAAATAATGATAATGAAATTAATAAAATTAATGAAATGATTAAAAATTATGAAAATAAATTAAAATCAGAAAAAATTAAGAAAAAAATAGAAGATTATTTAAGTGAAAGTGTTTTTGATAAAAAAGATATTGTTGAGAAAAATTATACAAAAATAAGAAAAATTTTATTTTTATTTATTCCTCTTTATAAAATTAATATTACAGAAGAACAAAAATATAATAATATAATAAAAATGAGTTATAAATCTTTTGGGGATGAATTTTTTTTAAATCAAAATAATATAAATTCAAATGAAATAAAATTAAGTTTAAATATTCTTTATTTAATAAATAAAATATATGTTATTAAAGGAGAAGAAAATGAATTTTATAAATTTATTTTCGAAGATTATATTAAAACAAATGTAATAAAAATCTTAGAATCAAATCAAGAATTACCTCAAAAAATAGAAGAATTATTATCTTATATGAATAATGAAAAACTTTCAAATTTAAATAAAACTTTTAACAACAAAAAATTTTTAGTGATATCTTTTCTTATTCCTTTTTTAAATAAATATACTATTGAAGGTACTTTATATAATTGTTTAGATTCAAATCAATTTAAAGAAAATTATCTTTCTGTTTTGAAATTTATTTCTAATTTTTATATTGATGATAATGTTTTTGAAAATATTAAATCTTTTATTCAAAATTTTTCTTTTTTTACTTATTTTCAATATATTCAAAATGAAATTTGTTCAAAAATTTCTGAATTAATTAAAGATGATTTAAATTATGAGGATTTAACTTTATTGTCAAATTGTTTGTTTAATTTTACAAAAACTGTTCAAGAAATTTTCATTGAGAAAAAAATTTTTTTAAAAAATTTAACAAATTTTATTAATTTTATTCTACAATGTAATAAATTCATTCAAATTAAAATAAAAGAATATGAAAATAATAATGAAAATTTAAAAATATATTTACAAAGTAAAAATAAAGAAAATCAAATTGAAATGAAATTTGATGATAAAATAAAAAAAGTACTTGAAGAATATGATAATAATTTAAAAATTTATAATACTTTTTTTAAAGAAGATTTTGAATCAAAAATAATTGAAGTAATAGAAAGAGAAGATTTTATTTTTCAAAATAAAGAAGAAAAAGAAAATTTAAATAAATGCATTAATACATTATGTGATAATATAAAAGAAAATTATTTAAATAATTAATTTAAATTTAAATTTTTCAAAAAATTAAATTAAAATTCCTTCATTTTTTCTTTTAATATAAAAAAATAAAATATGAAAATCAAAGATATTATTTTTAAAAGAGATAAAAAAAATTTAAAAGTATTCAATAATTAAATTATTTATTTAGATTTTAATGAAAAATAAAAAACTATTTAATACAGTTTTATAATAAAAATAATATTAAAAATAAAAAATGAATACATTAGATGAAAATACAAAAAAGCATTTTAAAGAAAATTTTGATTCAATAAATCAAAACGGTGACGGATTAATTAATTTTTCACGGTTAAAAGATTTAATGAAAAATTGTGATATTGAAGTACAATGAAGAATTATAAGATTTAATTAATGATGTAGATTTAAATGAAAAAGGACAAATAGATTATAATAATTTTCTTCATATTGCTGAAAAAAATTAAAAGATATTAATATTGAAGAAGACTTAAAATAATTTTTTGATAAAATTGATAAAAATAAAAATGGATTTATTTCACATAAAAATTTATTTGATGTTTTTTCTCAAATTGATAAAAATTTAGAAGAAGAAGAAATTTTACAAATGGTAAAAGAAAATGATTTAGATAATGATGGTTTTTTAAATTATACTGAATTTTGTAGAATGGTTAAAAATAAATAAAATATAAAAATAAACTTCAAAAACAATTTTAATTCATTTTAAAATTATTAAATTATATTTTTTAAATTTAATTTATTTATTTCATTTGTTTTTTTATTTGTATTGTTTTCTTAATTCAAAAAATGTGAATTCATTTTAAGTCTGTTAAATAATAATTATTGATTGAATTATTTTATTTATTTATCTTTATTATATTTTTTTTCATTTTCAGCTTCTTATGTTTATTTAAATGATACTTATTTTGGATTTTTATATTAATTAAATTTATTTGATTGCTGTTTTTAAATCATACTTTGAAATAATTGGGTTCAAATCTCTATTTTTTTTGAAAAAAAGTATTATTTAATGAACACATTTAAGATAACAATTCTCTTCATAATAAATTGTTTTGTTATTAAAGAAAAATAATTCTCAAAAAACAAAAAAAAATTTAAATTAAGATAAAATTTAATATTTCAATTTATGTATAAAATAATTAAATTAAATCTAAAAATCTTCTTTTTTATCACATATTTTCTATATAAAATTTAAATACATAAAATAATTTATTATATAGGAATATAATTAAAAAATATATAATCAAATTCTTAATTATTTAAAAATCTATTCAATAGGAAAAATTATTTGTAATAATTAATGATATAATACCTTATATTACTAATATTAAATATGGACTTATAAGAAAATTTATTTTTTTATTCTTTTTGAATTATAATATAATATTATTTTAAAAGTTTATATAATATTTTTTATTGTTATTAATATTTTCTATTCATAATAAAAATTTAAAATTTCTTTAAGTGATTCTTAAAAAAATACTAAATTTAGAAAGAAAAATCATTAATTCAGAAATCCGAAAAAAGTTAATAACTAGTTATTTCCTGAATTAAAATATAATAAATTATTGACTATTTATTGATTAAAATACTATTTATGGAAAAAATTTAATGATACAATATTATAAAAAATATGAAACGATATTAATTTCTATTCTTAGAATGTAATTTTCTACTAATAGATAATGAAAAATAAATTAATAAAAAACAAATTAAAAAAATGAAATTTTCAATTTATATTACATTATCTTTAATTATTTTAACTATTTATGATGATTGTTCAACAAAAGAAGAATCAGATTGCAAAGGTGATTGTAAATGGACAGCAGGAACTGCAGCTTCCTGTGCACTAGCTACTTACACAATCGAAGGTTCAACTTGTAAAGAGGGAACAACTGATTGTATTTATGAGGTACTGTATCTCCCGCTACATGTACAGCAAAAGTAACATCTTGCTTTCTCGATACCGATAAAACTGCTTGCACT
>JAEEGK010002965.1_pt1 | contig 42443 bp, 32 predicted proteins | sample 8958771 | NCBI WGS metagenome assembly JAEEGK01 (sample SAMN16246547, study PRJNA631951) | gut metagenome | biome: gut microbiome; feature: rumen; material: SC-attached | host: Bos | place: Iran: Karaj | collected 2018-10
ACTACTTGATGTCTTACCGTTCATATTTGCAAAAACTTGGTTTGCAACCAAAGATTGTGTTGCTGCTCCTCCCGCACTTGCTGCAATCGCACTTGCTGCTGTTCCTAAATTTATTTCTCCGCCACCTTCACCCATATTTGTAAATCTAAAACAACCTGTTTCTTTATCATATGCCACATCATAGTTGTATAATGCGGATTTTGCTTTTTTTATGGATTCAACTTTATCTTTTAACACATCATTTGCAAATGTTATTGTCACCCATTCTCCTACTTCTTCGACATCGCTTAATATATTTATTCCTTTTACTTTTATTTTTCCACTACTGTTTCCAAAACTTGTTGCTGATATTGTATCCATTTCAGTATTTTCTAAATTTGCATCCACTATCAAATTCAAACTATTGTTTACAGTTAAATTATTAAAATTATGTGCATTAATGATACTATTTGCCGTATCTATTGTCGGAGAATTTGAAACTGTCAAATTTCCGCCAAACCATTTTCCGTTTTCTCCTATTTTTATAGTTCCGTTATAAAAATTTATAGTTCCTCTATATCCGCTCATATCTGCATTTAATATTATTTCCCCTGTTGTTGGGAGTGTTCCGGACGATTTGTTAATATTTAAAGTACTTATATTATCATTCGATGTTATTTTATTATCAAAAATAATATTAGCATTTTTGCTTACCCACAAATTTGTCGTTCCGATAGTACTTTCTATTGCCGAAATGGCTTTGTTCGTTATCGTAAAAAGCACATCATAATTATCTGCTATTAAGTTAACTTCTCCTCTATAATTGTAAATTGAGCCATAACCGCGAGTACCTACATTATTTTCAAATATTGCTCCGTCAGTAAATGTTATTGTTCCCTCATCATTATAAATTGCTCCGGCAAAGTTTGAGGTATTGTCGGCAAATGTTGCATTACTGCCCATTATAATTGTTCCCAATCTATTATAAATTGCACCACCATCATTTCCGGACGAATTATCCGTAAAACTTGCATTTTCTCCGATGGTAATAGTTCCGTTATTGTTACATATTGCTCCACCATTTCCATCTGCATTATTGTCTTCAAATGTTGCATCGCCTTGTATAGTTAATATTCCGTTATTATATACTGCTCCTCCGGAATGTAAGTTCTTTGCTTTGTTTTGATAAAAATATATACCCGAACCGATAGTAGATTTTCCTTTATTATCACTATTATATATTGCACCGCCATCACCATTTGATTCATTACAAAGTAGCCATACATTTTTAGCCACTGCCATCTCTCCGGCATTATATATTGCTCCACCGTCCGAAGTTGCCGTATTGGCTTCAAAAAGCACATTGTCACCAATTGTTATTTTTGCTTTGTGAGAAGAACCATCTTGACTGCGAACTGTCCAAACACTATTATCATTATTGTAAATTGCCCCACCTTTTCCTACATTTACGGTAGTAGAACTTGCTTTATTTCCATAAAAAATTGTACTTTCGTATATTATCATTGCTGCCCCTTCATTATATATCGCCCCACCGGAAGCTCCTGCTTTATTATTTTCAAATTTTGATTGCGATTCCGCTGATGACATTATATAGAAATCACGAAAATAATCATATTCTGAATCCAGATGACATATAGCACCACCAAAATCTTTTGCTGTATTGTTTGTAAATTTAAAGCCTGATTCAATAAGTGGACCATTATCAGTAAGTAATGCTCCACCACAACCATAAGTAGATGTAGTTCCTTTTGCCTCATTCGAATCAAATATTGCATTTTCAGAAATATAAAGAGATCCTGAACAATATATCGCTCCACCGGAAGATCCTGCTTTATTACCGATGAATTTTGCATTTTCTCCTACACTAAGAGATCCATTTAAACAACCTATGGCTCCTCCGTTTTTGGTTGCAGAATTGTAACTAAAAATTGTATCCGAAGCTATTATATCTGTTAGCCCGCTACTTTGGTATATTGCTCCGCCTCTTTGTGCGGTATTTGAAGAAAATTTTATTGAAAAACTACTGTTACTGTTGTTGGACCGTCTTACATAAAGTGTCCCCCCTGATACTAAATAATAACCGCCATTACCTTCTTCGCTATAGTTTTCACCTCCAGTCAAGTCAGTATACTTCTCACCATAAGGAACTTCATAAAATCTACTAGCAAAAATATTTTGCACGTTTAATAACATTACAATTATTACTACCGAAAAAATTTTTACCAACAACTTGTTTGAACTTTTCATATTTTCTCCCCTATAAAAATTGCCTTCAGCAATTTTTTAGCTTATAGCTTAAAGCTCATGGTTTAATAATGAATTTTTATAATAGTTAACTACGAGATCCCGTATCAAGTACGGGATGACAACTACTGCAACGACAATGGATTACTTCGCTTCGCTCGTAATGACGACACTAAAAGAACAAATAAAAAAACAGGTAGTGTTAATTAACACTCCTGTTTGTTAAACTATGATATTCCGCATCAAGTACAGAATTACAATAGGAAAAATTCTCTCTAACAAAAGAGACTCTGTCTATAAAATGTTTATTTTCCTTTTTTTTATTCATGTTTTTTGGTTAAAACTATTTGTTTTCTTTTTTATTTTTAGACAATGCCTTTCTTATTTTATATCCTCTAACCAAAAGAACTACAAATCCGGAAAGTATATAGAGTAAAAATATTATAAAAATTGTATTTTGCGGATATGTAAAAATTAAAGCAACAAACACAACTGCCAAGAAAAAAACTTGTATAGATTTCGGTCTTGTCCACTTAATATGTTTAAATGCTCCGTAAGGAACTGTTGATACCATTAAGAAAGCAAGTATTAACATTATTACAGGCATTGCATTAAAGAAAAACGGCATCTTTTTCATAAGTAACGGAATAGTTTTAAAATTCAAAACAGTTCCGTCGAATATTTCATAACTTAAAACAAAAGAAGCAATTAAGCCGGCTGATGCAGGAGTAGGAAGTCCGGAAAAAGTGTCGCTTTTAGCTTTATTTTCATCGGGCGGTTCCATAGCTTTAACATTGAACTTTGCAAGTCTTGTAGCACTTGCAACGACAAAAATAACGGCTATTGCAATTCCGACATTTCCCATTGTATTTAAAACCAACTGATATATTAAAACTGCAGGAGCAACACCGAAAGAAACCAAGTCACATAATGAATCAAATTCCATACCGAATTTGCTCATTGTTTTTGTAAGCCTTGCAACTCTACCGTCACTCATATCAAAAGCAATCGCAAGTATTATAAACCATGCGGCAGCATTAAAGTTTCCGTTTATTGCACATATTACCGAAATAAAACCGGATGCTAAATTTCCGGCTGTAAACATACTTGGCAAAACATATAAACCTTTTCTTAAAGAAGGCATTTTTTTCTCCATTATAAAAAATTTGCTTCGCAAATTTTTTGAGGTATGGATGTATGGATGAATAGATGAATGGAAAACATCTTAACTGCAAGATCCCACATCAAGTGCGGGATGACAATTTATTAAGTCGTTGCCGTTTCTATACTTCTATCCCTCTATACTTCTATCCCTCAACAAAATGCTATGCATTTTGTTTTATTATTGCAAATATACTAAGACCTGAAGTTACTTTATCCCCTACTTTTACTCTTACATCGTAACCTGCAGGCATAATCAAATCCACCTGGGAACTAAACTTAATAACACCTATTTTATCACCTTGATTTACAACATCACCCGGTTTTACCCAAGCAACACATCTTCTTGCAAGAATACCTGCAATCTGTTTTACTATATAGGTCCCGTTTTCGTTCTCTATTGTTATAATATTTTGTTCATTTTCAATATATGCTTCAGGCAAATGCGCTTTCAAAAATTTACCCGGTTTATGTTCAACTGATTTTACCGTTCCGGAAATCGGAGATCTTTGCAAATGGACATTAGCAACAGACATAAAAACTCTAACTTCGGTTTGTCCGTTCTCGTTTTCAATTACATTCATTACAGTTCCGTTACATGGTGATAAAATAAAATTTTTATCTGCATTTATAGTTAAGTTAGGATCTCTGAAAAACAAAAGGCAACCTATTGATAAAAGATAACAAATAACAGCCAAAGGCGGGAATATCAAATTAAAAATAATACCGACTATAAAAAAACCCAGAATAAACGGATAACCTTCTTTAACTATTTTCATAACTTATTCTCCTTAAAAACAACTACAAATCTAAATGGTTATTTTATCATATTGACTAACAATATTCAAACAATTAAGCCTTTTTTATTTGCGAAGCTTTAAAAGTTTTTATATTGTTTTCAGACAATTCAACATTAAAAGTTTCTTTTATACAATCAACAGAAACAATTTTTCCTTTACCGTTGGGTGTCATTACCATTTCCCCAACTTTCGGATGTTTGTTTTTAAAGCAAACATAATTGTCATACTCATAAGCCAAACAACACATCAATCTTCCGCATAATCCGGAAAGTTTTGAAGTATTTAAAGATAAATCCTGATCTTTTGCCATATCTATTGTTACGGAAGAAAAATCTTTCAAGAAGATTTGACAACATAACTGTTTACCGCAAACACCTACACCGCCGACAATTTTAGATTCATCTCTAACACCTATCTGAACCATTTGTATTCTTGTTTTTAAAGAATGAGCCAAATCTTTTATAAGTTCTCTGAAATCAACTCTTGTTTCAGATGTGTAATAAATAAAAAGTTTTGTTCTGTCGAAAGTATATTGAACACAAGTCAATTTCATATCGAGTTTATGTTCTTGAACTTTTTTTGAAACAGTCACTCTAGCCTGTGCATTTTTATTTTCATTGTTAACAAGTCTTTTTAAATCATTTTCCGTAGCTATTCTCAAAATTTTTCCGATATACACATCTTTTGAAGGCTGCATATTTTTTTCTTTTTCGCAAACTACACCAAACTCGGTTCCGTGCTCTGTTTCAAGTATAACTTTATCGTTTAAATTTACCGTATATTTACCTGTTTGAGCATAAACTTTATCTTTAATTCTTCTAACTATTACTCCGACTACCATAGGCATAACTTTATATCTCCGTTTACTTTATTTTAGAATTTATATATAAAAACAAATTGTCTAACACATTTGTAGGGTTAGCATTTTGTTCCAAATATTTTTTACTTTGTGACAATTGTTCAATAATATTAGCATACTTACCGGGATTTTGTCTAAAATTTTTAGTTGCATTTTCCGTAATAATGCTAACAGCCTCTATAGCACTATCTCTATCTTTTGCAACAGATTTACTTTTTATGAGAATATCCGCTAATGCCAATTTTTTGCTTGTTAACTCTGTCCATAAAGTGGAATACTCATTTTGAGTATTCAGCATTAATTGTTCCGCTTTTTCTATCGAGCCGTCAGCCATATCTGCAATTTTATCGGCATTTTCCTGTGATAAGAAATGTTTTTCCTGCAAATATTTAGACACCTCATCAGCATGCAAAGGTTGAAAAAAAACCGTTTGAGATCTCGACAAAATTGTTACCGGAATTGTTTCTTTATGTTTTGCTATTAGTATTATTATCGTGTTATCAGGCGGTTCTTCAAGAGTTTTTAGTAAACAATTAAAAGCCTCTATTGTCATTTTTTCTGCCGGTTCTATAATAAAGAACTTCCATTTCCCGTCAGTAGCTTTAATATAAACTTTTTCCTGCATATATCTAATAAGCTTTATACCGAGTTTTGTTTTACCCTTTTCGCTTTCTTTTTCGGCAATTTCGTCTTGTTTTTCAAAATTTATTATATGTAAATCCGGAAATGTTCCCTTATCAATATGTTCACAGGATAAACAGTGGTTGCACGGACCTGCATCAACTTTTGTATAATCATTGATAGTACAATTCAATATCTTTGCAAATTCTATTGCAGTAAGCATTTTACCGGTTCCTTCTTCACCCATAAAAATATAAGCATGCGGAATCTTATTATTTTTTATTTGTTCGGAAAGAATTTTTTTCGCTTTATCTTGTGCTATTATTTTTTCAAACATATATTTTCTTCTTCTTAAAAAATTTATCTATTTCTTTATTTATTTCTTTTTGAGTCTTTTCTATTACTTCACTGGTTTTTACTTTTTTTATTCTGTTAGGATATTTTTTTACAAGTTCAAGAAAACCTTTTCTTACATTGTTATGAAATTTCAAACTTTCTCTTTCTATTCTGTCACCGCCGGTAAGTTTCCCCTTATTAACGGACTTTGCTTTTTTTATGCCTTTATTCGGATTTATATCCAAATATATCGTTAAATCGGGTTTTAATCCGGATGTTGCTATATTGTTCAATTTTTTTATTGTTTCCTTATCTATTCCCCTTGCATATCCTTGATAAGCAAGTGTGGAATCCGTAAACCTGTCACAAATAACAATATGTCCTTTCTTTAAATTCGGTTTTATAATATCTTCCAAATGTTGTGCTCTTGAGGCTTCGTACAACATTAATTCACAATAAGGTGCAACATTAAAATTAGGATTGAGCAAAATGTTTCTTACTTGTTCGGCAACAATACTCCCACCGGGTTCTCTTGTTAAAACAACCGTTAATCCTTTGCTTTCCAAATATTTTTTAAGTAATTCGGATTGTGTGGTTTTTCCGCAGCCCTCACATCCTTCTATTGTAATAAAAATCGGTTTCTTATATTTCATATATCTTGAAATTTTATAAAAAAAAGCTATATAGTGTCAAAGCAAATAAACTGTTTATGATTATTTGTATTGTCTAATATTTTTAAACTTGCTATAATTTACTAAATTTATAATTTAATGGAGATATAATGGAAAATTTAAAAGAAACTTTAGAGCTTTTATATACATTACAAGAAAAGGATGTAAAAATATTTGAATTAAAAGAAAATCTTACAAAATTACCGAAGATAATAGATGACAAAAACAAACAAATCGCAGATTTAAAAACAAGCTTTGAAAACAAAAAAGCCGAATATGTAAGATTAAATTCACTAAAAAAAGAAAAAGAAGCTTTACTTGCAACGAAAGAAGCTGCGATAGCAAAACATACTTCGGATTTGAACACAATTAAAGCAAACGATATGTACAAAAATTGCTTACTTGAAATAGAAAAAGCTAAAGCGGATAAAAGTGTTGTAGAAGATGAAATTTTGCAACTTATGGAAGATATCGATAAAGAACTTGTAAATTTAAAGAAATATGAAGAGGAAACAAAAGCAAAAGAATCTGAAATAAACAAAGAAATTGCAGAATCTAAACAAACCATAGAAAAAGCTAAAGAAAATATAGAAACGGTACAAAAAGAAAGAGATGAGTTTGCTAAAACGATAGATAAAAATATTTTATCTCAATATGAAAGAATAAGAGAAAGCAGAAACGGACAGGGAATAGCAACAATCGACGGTGAAAGTTGCAGCGGATGTAACATGGTTTTAAGACCGCAATTAATAGTTCAAGCAACAAAATGCAAAGAACTTGTATATTGCGATAATTGTTCCAGAATATTATTTAATAAAAAAGGGATTCAAGAATAAAATAGCAGATGGCTCGTGGTCGCTTTACATTTATTGTAAAGAGGAAAGTCCGAACTTTACTCTCCTTCGGGAGAAAAACGGTAGTGGGCAATTCCCACAGTCCGCGAGGATAGAGGTGCGAGCAGAGACGATCTTTTCCGAAAGGGAAAGGTGTTCCTTGAAAAAGGAATAGCTCTTACTATAACCAAGGTAAGAGGTGAAACGGCTAAATCCTTACCGGAAAGCAAGATAGCAGTTATTATCGCTTGACTATATAAAGTAATTTATATAGCAGAGAAATGACCACAATGTTTACTTGTAAACATACAGAATTCGGTGTATAACCATCTGCTTTTTATTCTTAAGATATATCACTCCGAAATGGATACGAATTTTTATCATTTACCGGTTATGTTAAACGAGATAGACCAGTATCTTATGACTAAAGATACCGGTTATTATGTTGATTGTACTTTCGGTGGCGGTGGTCATAGTTTATATCTTTTGAACAAATATAACGGAATCAAAATAATAGCTTTTGATCAAGATACTGATTCTCTAAAAAGATTTAATGAAAATCCCGAACTGCAAAGATTTAAAGACAGAATAATTTTTTGTCACGATAATTTTAGAAACATCGAAAAGAATTTAAACAAATTAAATATACCGAAAGTTAACGGACTGCTTGCAGATTTGGGAGTATCATCAAAACAGCTTGATGACAAAACGAGAGGTTTTTCTTTTAATTCCGATGACATTCTCGATATGAGAATGAACAAGGAGCAAGAATTAACTGCTTACACCGTAGTAAATACTTTCAGCAAAGAAAATTTGCAAGATATTTTTTTTAAATACGGTGAAGAAGCTTTTTCAAAACAAATTGCACAAAAAATAGTTGAAGAAAGAGTAAAAGGTAACATTAAAACTTGTAATCAATTAAAAGACATTGTTTGTAAAGTAAAATGGGCTAAAGGAAAAATTAATCCCGCTACAAAAATATTTCAAGCTTTAAGGATTTATGTTAACGATGAACTTGGAAGTTTACAGGAAATGTTGAACAGTATTACAAATATTTTAAATACCGGAGCCAGAGCCGCAATTTTAACTTATCATTCTTTGGAAGACAGAATAGTTAAACAAACTTTTAAAGATGCTAAGAACTTAAAAATAATAAACAAAAAAGTTATAATTGCAACAGAAAAAGAAATGAAAGAAAACCCGAGAAGCAGAAGTGCAAAGCTTAGGGTTGTGGAAAAAGAATATGAATGCTAAACAAATAAAAATTATTTTTTTATTAATAATAATATGCTTTATTTTTTATAACATTGTCACCGTACAAATCCGCAGCAAATTAATTGATTTAAACATACAAATCACAGAACTTGAAGAAAATTACAATATTGTGAAAAGCAAAACAGATTCAATAAAAGGAGAAATAGAATCTTTGCTTTCCATGAAAAATCTCGCTAATATTGCTAAAGAAAAAAATTTGAAAAAACCTACGAAAGAACAGAAAATAATATTAAAAAAATGATAAAAATAAAACAGAACAAGAAGAAATCTCATTTTTTTAGTTCAACAACTTTAAAAAAATTTTTAAATACGAATTTTTTCTCTGCAGCTACAAGACAAATAATTATTGTAGGGGCATTGTTTTTACTGTTCACTTTAATAGTACTGAAATTAATAAATTTACAAATATTTCAACATTCCAACAAAGATCAATTTATACAAAGTACGGTATATAAGGAGAACGAAGAACTTCAACAAAGAGGTTTTATTTTCGATAGAAATAAAAATGTATTAGCAATGAGTGTAAAAACTTATACTTTATCCGTTGATGCAAAAATGATGCCGGATATAAAAGCAATAGAAAACTTATTGGCAAAATATAATATCCATTTCAGTTCATCAAATTATAAAGCAATAGAAGCTAAAAAAAGATATATTCCCATACAATCAAATATTTCGGAAATAACGATTCTTCAAATAAAAGAAGATATTGCCAATGAAAGAAAAAAAATAAGGGCTAGAATAAGGCAATTAAAAAAAGATATAAAGCTCCACAAAAAAGATACAGAAAAAAGAGAACAATATCGTGCCGAATTAAACGAAATTAAAGAAGATAAATATATATGTTTAAAAATAGAAGGCAAATATAAAAGAATTTATCCCGAAAAAGAATTAGCTGCACATGTAATAGGAAAAGTAAATTCAGAAAACATAGGAACTAACGGTATAGAAAAATTTTGTAATGAACAACTTAACGGTGAAAAAATAAAAAGACAAAAGATGGTCATTAACAATTATAAAAGTGTATTTTTGGATTCTGTATCGGAAAAAGATATAGAACAATCTAACGATGTCATTTTAACAATCGACAGGAATCTGCAATTTATTGCCGAAGAAGAACTTGAGAAAGGATTGATAAGGACAAAATCGAAAAAAGGTGTAGCAATAATACAAAATCCTCATAACGGTGAAATTCTCGCAATGGCATCATTACCTAAATATAATCCTGAAGAAAAAATTGCAAAACAAGAATACTTAATCAACAATGCAATAGGTTTTTCCGCAGAGCCGGGTTCAACTTTTAAAATAGTTATTTTATCTACGGTTCTTGATCAAGGCATATTTAAATTGACGGATAAAGTATATTGCGAAAACGGAAATTTTAAGATTTTCGGACAAACAATACACGACCACGATGGTCAAAAAACAATAACAGTCCAACAAATATTGGAGCAATCATCAAACGTCGGCACATCAAAACTTGCATTGAAAACAGACAACAATGTATTTTATAACTATATAAGAAACTTCGGTTTTAATTCACGAACAGGAATAGAATTAACGGGAGAAGAGAAAGGAATTTTATCCCCCGTAAACAAATGGAGTAAAATAAGTCCGTGTTCGTTATCATTCGGACAAGAATTGTTTGTTACTCCGTTACAGACAATAGGAGCATATTCAACCGTAGCCAACGGCGGAACTCTTTTAAAGCCCAAAATTATAAAAGCTATTGCCGACAAAGAGTTCACGGAAACGGAAGTAGTAAGGAAACATGTTATAAGCGAGGATACGGCATATAAAGTAAGGCAAGCCTTACGAGGTGTTGTCGTAAACGGGACAGGAAAATCTGCAAGGGTTCCGGGATATTCCGCTGGCGGCAAAACCGGAACAGCGCAAAAATTTGATCAACAATTAAGAAAATATTCAAAGAAAAATTATATGGCATCTTTCTGCGGAATGTTACCTGCGATGAATCCGGAAATTGTAATTCTTGTTATATATGATGAACCTTACGGAGATGAATATTATGCATCCACCGTAGCGGCACCTGTTTTCTCAAAAATAGCACAAAGAGCCGCCGAGTATCTTAAAATTGAACCGGATATACCGGAAGATTTTATCGAAAAGAAAAACAAAAAAGGAGCAAAAAAATGAATTTAAATGTTTTGCTTGAAGCCATAAAAGTTAAAGAAATTTTCGGGAATACAAATATAGACATTAAGGGTTTGTCTTATGATTCAAGAAAAGTTTCTGCCGGAGACATTTTTTTTGCTTTAAACGGTACACACACAAACGGAATAGAATTTGCAGATCAAGCTATTTCAAAAGGTGCAATTTGTATAATTTCAAGCACAAAAATAGATAATTGCAAGTGTACAAACTTAGTTGTAGATGATGTCTTTTCCTGTATGTCAAAAATAAGTGCAAAATTTTACGACTACCCGGATAAAAAATTAACTATCATCGGTGTTACCGGAACTAACGGCAAAACATCAATAACATATATGACAGAATCAATATTTAAAAACTTAAACATAAATATAGGTGTAATAGGGACCATAAGTTACAGATATGCAAATGTTGTTATTGATGCACCCAACACGACTCCCCAATCTTTGGACTTATATAAAATGATGTCTGAAATGGTTAAATCAAATATAAAATATTTAATAATGGAAGTTTCTTCTCACTCTTTGGAATTGGGCAGAGTTTCCGGAATAGAATTCGATATTGCCGTTTTCACTAATTTAACTCAAGATCATCTTGATTTTCATAAAAATATGGATAATTATTTCAATGCAAAAAAAAGACTGTTTTATTCACTATCGCAAAACTTAAAAAACAATAAAAAGTTTGCTATAATTAATTCCGATGATTTTTACGGAAAAAAGCTTTTAGACGATTCACAAATTTCAGCTACTAAAATTTCTTACTCGACAATCTCTAAATACGGTGATTTGTTTTGTTTTGCAAAAGATATTTTGTTGAGTAACAAACAGAGTTCTTTTAATTTTGATTCTGTATTCGGTAACGCCAATATAGAAGTAAATCATATAGGATTGCACAACATATACAATGTTCTTGCCGTAATATGCATTTGTATAGCGGTAGGAATCAAATTAGAAAAAATTGTTGAATTTTTAAAATATATGACAGGTGCACCCGGACGACTTGAATTGATAAAAAGCAATAAAGATTTTTCAGTATTAGTTGATTATGCTCATACCGATGATGCTTTAAAAAATGTATTAACGGCAATAAAAAATTTAAATCCCGCAAAAATTATTACCGTGTTCGGTTGTGGCGGAAACAGAGATAAAACCAAAAGGCCGAAAATGGCAAAAGTTGCATGCAGCATGAGTGATTTTGTTTTTATCACATCGGATAATCCCAGAGAAGAAGATCCTGTTGAGATAACAAAAGATATTGAAGCCGGTGCAAAAGAAATTAATAAAACAAATTATAAAATTATAGTAGACAGAAAAGAAGCTATAAAGCAAGCACTCCTTGCGGCAAAGGAAAAAGATGTAGTTTTAATAGCCGGCAAGGGACATGAAAATTATCAGATAATAGGAAGGACAAAAGTTCATTTTGACGATAGAGAAACTGCTTCCGAAATATTAAATAAAATTTAGGTAATATAAAATGGAAAATTTTTATTTGATGGACTTAATAAATGCCGTAAACGGTTCTTTTGTTATAGGAAATCCGCATTTACCGATAAGAGAAATAAGTATAGATACAAGAACAATTAAAGAAGGGTCTTTATTTTTCGCAATAAAAGGAAAAACGTTAGACGGCCATGACTTTATAAGAGATGCTATAGAAAAGAAAGTTTCTGCCATAGTTTATTCCAAAGAAGATATGAATTTTGAAAACTTATTTCCTACAATTCCTTCGTTAGTAAAAGTAAAAGATACTTCTATTGCATTAGAACAACTCGCTAAAGCATACAGAAAAAGGTTTAATCTTTTACACTGTGCCGCAATTACAGGTTCAAACGGAAAGACAACCACAAAAGAAATGTTATCTTCAATATTCAGGCAAAAAGGTAAAACATTGTCCAATCAGGGAAATTTCAATAATAGAATAGGAGTTCCGTTAACCTTATTTAATCTTACAAGTGATACAGAATATGCAGCGATAGAAATAGGGACTTCCGAATTCGGTGAAATAAAAGCTTTGACGGACATTGTAGTTCCTCATTGCGGGATAATAACAAATATAGGAAATTCTCATTTAGAATTTTTTAAAACGCCCGAAAAAGTGTTGCAGGAAAAAATGACATTAATAGATGGTATAGCCGACGATGGCTTTATAGCTCTAAACAACGATAATCCTTACCTGAAAAATCTTATACCTCAAGTATCAAAAAAAGTTATTACCTTCGGATTATATAACGGTGCGGATGTTTATGCTAAAAACATAAAACTATGGTTAGATAAACCTCTGTTTGATATGTATATTGACGGAAACAAAGAAACAATCGAACTGCCGATAAAAGGTAAATTTAACATATTTAATGCATTGGGTGCGGCTGCCGTTGCTTACGGACTTGGATTTTCTTTTAAAGAAATACAAGAAGGTCTGGCAAAATGTACTCCTCCCAAGATGAGAATGCAATCGTATTCATTGAACAACGGAGCTATTATTATAAATGATGCTTACAACGCAAACCCTACATCGATGCACGAATCAATAAAAAGTTTGTCGCAATCTTATCCTAACAGAGAAATTCTTTTAGTTTTAGGTGATATGTTGGAATTAGGAGAAAAATCTCCGGACTATCATGCCGAATTAGGAAGATATATCAATTCTTTACCAAACATAAAAACAGTTTATTTGTTCGGTGATTTGGTTAATTATTTAAAAGAAGAGCTCACTGACAAAAAATCAAAATATTTTATATCAAAAACAATTCTTTGTGAAGAAATAATAAATGATATAACGGAAAACACATTGGTATTTATAAAAGGTTCAAGAGGAATAAAGCTTGATGAAGTTTATAATGAAATTATTGCCACAGATAAAATTAAAAGAGGATTGAAATAAAATGTTTTATTATATTTTCTATACATTGTGTAATATAAATCTTTTTCAATATATCACGTTTAGAGCCGGCGGAGCAATTCTAACAAGTTTGATAATAACATTTTTAATAGCTCCGGCAATAATAAGAAATCTAAAAAAATATAAAATCGGCCAAATAGTAAGAAATGACGGTCCCAAAACACACCAAGTAAAATCCGGGACAACAACAATGGGTGGAATAATAATATTGATATCCTTGCTGATATCCACATTTTTATGGGCAAGACTGGATAACGACTTTATTTTATGGTTAATAGCAGCAACTATATATTTCGGAATGATAGGTTTTGTAGACGATTATCTAAAATTGGTAAAAAAGAATCCAAAAGGATTGTCCGCAAGAAAAAAATTATTGTTTCAATCAATATTTGCAATACTCGTAATAGTATATCTTTATTTTTATCCGACGAATACGCAATATGCCACATCCTTAAATATTCCTTATTTAAAAACAACTTTTATAGAATTATCTTTTTTATATTTTGTATTAATATTTCTTGTTATAGTAGGAAGTTCCAATGCCGTTAATTTAACTGACGGACTCGACGGACTTGCGACAGGAAACATTATAATCGCAGCCGTAACACTCGCAATTTTTTCTTATCTGATAGGCCATTCCCACATAAGCTCTTATTTAAAAGTTCCTTATGTTACAGGTGCAGGAGAAATTTCTGTATTTTTAATGGCTTTATTCGGTTCCGGATTAGGCTTTTTATGGTACAATTCATATCCTGCAGAAATATTTATGGGTGATACCGGCAGCTTGTGTTTAGGCGGGCTTTTAGGGTTATCTGCCGTGTTTATTAAACAAGAACTTATTCTTTTTATATTAGGAGGAATATTTGTAGCAGAAGCATTATCTGTTATGATACAAGTTTCCGTTTTCAAAAGAACACAAAAAAGAGTTTTCAGAATGGCACCGTTACATCATCATTTTGAATTAGGCGGTCTTGCGGAAACAAAAGTAACGATAAGATTTTGGATAATAGGAATAGTCCTTGCTATTATAGCAATTGCTTCTCTTAAATTAAGATAACATCATGTTAAAAAACAAAGACATTAAAATTACTGTTTTGGGATTGGGAAAATCCGGTATTGCTTGTGCAAATTTAGCGGTGACCAAAGGTTATAGTGTGTTTGCCAGTGACAGCGGTAAAAGAAGAACACATAAACAAATGAAGTTAAATAAAAAAGTTGAAGTTGAATTCGGAGAACATTCTTCAAAAGTTCTTGATAGCGATATAATAATAAAAAGTCCGGGATTACCGAATGATCTTAATATTTTAAAACAAGCACGGAAACAAGAAATTCCTGTTTTTAGTGAACTTGATTTTGCATTAAATTTTGCAAAACCTAAAAAAATAATTGCAGTTACGGGAACCAACGGTAAAACAACAACAACGACTTTAATTTATGAAATAATAAAAAAAGGATATAAAAACACATTCGTTGCAGGTAATATAGGTTTCCCGATATCCGAAGTTGTAACAAAATTAAATTCTAAATCTATTTTAGTTTTAGAATTGTCTTCTTATCAACTTGAAGATTCCCCTTACTTTAAACCTAATATTAGCGTTAGCATGAACATTACCCCCGATCATTTAAAGCATCATCACACAATGGCAAATTATGTGAAAGCTAAAGCCAATATTTTTATAAATCAAAAAAAGCAAGATTATGCGATATACAATTATGCAGATAAATATTTAAAAAAATCAATTTTAAAAACAAAAGCAACCAAATTTGAATTTAACTGCAACAAAACAAAAAATTGTACTTATTATAAAGACGGAACAATTTATTTAAAGAAGAATAACAAAACAATAAAACTTAATCCTAAAATAAATATTCCGGGCAAACACAACATAGATAACATACTTGCATCTGTTGCTGCAAGTTACCTTGCCGGAACAAAAAAATCCGTAATTGAAAGAGTAATATCAGGTTTTAAAGGTGTAGAACATAGAATAGAATTTGTAAAAGAAATAAACGGTGTAAAATATTATAATGATTCCAAAGGAACAAATGTGGATTCTACAAAAGTTGCTCTTGAATCTTTCGATAAAAACATTCAACTTATATTGGGTGGCCAAGATAAAGGCAGTCCGTATAAACCCATTTTTAACCTTATTAAGAAAAAAGTAAAAAATATATTTTTAATAGGTGAAGCAACAAACATTATAAAAAAGCAGCTTAAAGGAGCTGCCAAAATGACGGAATGCGAAACATTATCAAATGCAATAAAGAAAATACATTCCGTTGCCGAAAAAGGTGATATTGTATTGTTTTCCCCCGCATGTGCATCTTTCGATCAGTTCAACGATTTTGAACATAGAGGAAGAGAATTCAAAAAATTTGTTTTGGCAATAAAATAATATGGCAAAATTATTTTTTAATAATTTTATCGTTAATAATTTTAAAAAGAACAAGGATGCCCGATATCTATCATATATTACTTTAGGACTTATCGTCATAGGAATATTAGCAGTTTCCTCTTGTAGTGCAATGGTAAACATAAATGCTCCTCTTGATTGCATAACAAAACATTTTATTAATATAGGACTGGGATTTATACTTTTTATTACAGCTTCTTTTTTTAACTATAAAAAATATAAAAACTTCAATCTGCCGTTATTTATCATAACTACATTATTATTGTTATCCACTCCTTTTTTTAGAGAAATAAACGGTGCTCACAGATGGATAAATCTCGGTTTTTTTAATTTTCAGCCTTCGGAACTGGCAAAACTTGTATTAATTATAATAATGGCAAATTTCCTAAGCAGACATAAACATCATATAAATACATGGAGTGCCAATGTCTTTCCATGTATATATTTAACGGTCTTCGCTTTCATTATATTTATTTTACAAAGTGATTTCGGAACGGCTTTTTTACTTTTTGTTATATGGGCTTCAATGCTTTTTATAGCCAAAATCGACACAAAAAGAATTCTTATAATTTTTCTTGCATGCATATTGGCTATATCGGTAGCAATAGCAATAAAGCCTTATAGAAGAAAAAGAGTATTAACATATTGTAAACCTATTATTCAGTTTTTTTTGAACAAAAAAGATATTGATTCCGAAAAGGCAAGTATAGAAAAAATTAAAGATTCCGACTCTTATAATACGGATATAGCTTTTGCTGCTTTCGGTTCCGGAGGATGGCATGGAAAAGGCGCAGGAAAAAGCGATACAAAATTAAGATATTTACCGGAAAAACAAACCGATTACATTTTCCCGATAATAGGAGAAGAATACGGACTTTTGGGAACATTGGTTACGGTTTTCCTTTTTATTCTCTTCACAAAAATAGCATTATCAATAAACAATAAATGTAAAGATGATTTCGGTAAATTTTTATCTTTCGGTATAATGTTAACCATAACAGGACAAGCTCTTATAAATATGGGAATGACAACCGGAATTTTCCCATCAAAAGGAATTCCTTTGCCTTTCATTTCTTACGGAGGTTCTGCTATGCTTATAAATTGTTATATGGTTGGAATACTTATTAATATTGCAAGGACTAATAATAAAATATTATGAAAAATATACTTATAGCCGTTAGCGGTACAGGCGGACATGTTTATCCGGGAATAGCACTTGCTTATGAACTTAAGCAAAAAGGGTACAATCCTGTTTTTGTAGTGAATAATAATAAAAACGGTGTATCTTTAAAAATAGTAAGTACTTCGGGATACGATTATGAAATATTGGATTTTAAAGCTCCTCCGAGAAAAATATCGTTGAACTTATTTTTATTTCCGTTTAAATTTATTAAAACAATATCCGCAGCAAAAAAAATACTGAATAAAGTTTCTCCTATAGCAGTTGTAGGTATGGGAGCATATTTATCTTTTCCCGTATTACTCACGGCAAAGATGAAAAAAATCCCCACATTGATTCATGAACAAAATTCTATTCCCGGACTTGCAAACAGATTATTATCCAAGATAGTTACAAAAGTAGCAATAAGTTTTAAAAATTCCGAAAAGTTTTTCAACAGAAAGAAAACAATATTTACGTCTAATCCCATAAGAAAAGATATTTTTAATATTTCCAGAACGGAAGCCGCAAAAAAGCTAAAGCTTGACGCAGATGTGTTTACGATTTTTGTGTTCGGCGGAAGTTTAGGAGCAACAAAATTAAACAACATTATGTTTAACGTTAACGAATATTTATTTAATCGTCATAAACACAAAATACAATTTATACATATTACCGGAAATAATGATTTTGAAACATTAGATGATAAATACAAAAAACTTAATACAAAAAAATTTATAACGAAATATATGAACGATATAGGAAATGCTTATGCTTGCAGTGATTTATTGGTTTGCAGAGCCGGAGCAGGAACGGTAAAAGAAGTTGAAAACTATAATTTACCCGCACTTTTTATACCTTTCCCTTATGCTACGGATAATCATCAATATTTCAATGCAAAATCAGTAGAAGTGCCGAATTTCAGAATTGTTATAGAGGAAAAAAGTATTACAGAACAAGAAATAATAAAATTTATAGAGCAATATATATCAAATATAATAGATACTACCAGAATAGTTTCACCGGAATTTTTTCCTCAAGAAATATTGGCTAAAGAGGTTCTAAAACTAACAAATGAAAAAATATAATATTTTGATATCAAACGACGACGGAATAAACGGTCCCGGTTTAAAACCTTTGATGAAAGAGTTGTCTTCTTTTGCGAATATTTATGTTATTGTTCCAAAACATGAAATGTCCGGAACAAGCCATTCAATACACTTAAAAAAATATTTAAAACTTGAAAAAATAAAGCATAATATTTATGCTCTCGTAGGAGGAACTCCGGCAGACTGCGTAAAATATGCGTTATATTCATTTTTTAAAGACAAAATAGATTTGGTTGTATCCGGAATAAACACATGTGCAAATCTCGCACAAGATGTCGTTTATTCCGGAACAGTGGCTTCTGCTCGTGAAGGAGCATATTTGGGAATACCGTCAATGTCCGTTTCCGCAAGTGATGAAGCAAATCCTTGCTATAATCAAGTTGCAAAAGCGGCACTAAAAATAGCAAAAGAAGTTTTAAAAAAAGAAAAAAAAGGCAGACCTGCACTCTGCCTGAATATAAATATTCCCCCAAACTATAAAGGAATAAAAGTTGTTCCGTTAGGTATAAGATGTTACGATGAAACAATCGTAGAAAAGAAAACAAAAAAAGGAACATATTATAAACTTGCGGGAAGATTTATCTCCGGAAAGAAAAATAAAAAATCGGATATTGATGCCATAGAACAAGGTTTTATTTCAATTACTCCGTTAGAACTTGACCAAACAAGTTTTTCAAAAATAAAAAACTACAAATTCTTGGAAAACAAATAAATTTATGCTCTGGCAAGAGTTACAACAACAGTTTTACATCTTAAACTTTTCAAAACTTTTGCACATTGGTTAGATGTAGAACATGTGGTTGCAATATCATCTATTAAAAGAATTCTTTTGCCTTTTACAATATCGATATATTTTTTGTTTATATCGAACATACTTTCCATATTTTCATGTCTTTCTTGTTTTTTCAAATTAAATTGCGGTTTAGTATATTTTGTTCTTATTAGAGCATTATACATAGGTTTATTTATATGTTTAGAAACTTTTTCGGCAAGCAGTTCCGCTTGATTATAGCCTCTTTTCCACTTTTTAAGCCAATGCATAGGAACAGGAACAACAATATCTATATTTTTATCTATATTTTCTTTTTTTATAAATTCTGCCATCGGTAAAGACAACTCTGTTGCCAAAAAAGTTTTTCTTGAATATTTTAACTTCTTTATTAACTTTTTCATTTTGATTGAATATGTATAAGGAGCTTTTAAAACATCAAAATAAATATCTTTATTATTTTTACAATCTGAACATGTTGCACCGCCATCAGGTAACGGTAATGAACATTTATGACAAATTAATCCTTCTAATTTTGGAATAGATTGTAAACAAACATCACAAATATTTTTTCTCGAATTAAAAGATAAAGTCTTGCCGCAAAGCGAACATGTTCTGGGGAATATTATTGATGTTATAAAATCAAAAATTTTTTTCATATTAGAATTGTATAGTTAACTTACTTGAAAGTTCTATATTAGTATAATTTTGTTCGGGAACATAAGTGAATAAAAATCTTGAAAAATTGGTTCCCAATGCAAACCTAAAGTTTTTAGATATTTCATAATCTGCAGATAATTTAAAACCAAAATTTTGATAATTATCGGCTTCAACATCCACCGCAGAGCTTTGTGTATTATAGAACACATTAGATTCAAACAACAATCTGTTTTTTAAAGGAATATTTCCTATCAAAGGTATTTTTATTCCGGTCGGGAAAACCAAATCCGAAGTTGCCTGGCCGTTTATAGCATTAGAGAAAATTTGTGATGCAAGTTTACCTTTCGAATTTTTACTCCAATTTTGAGAATTATCATATCTTAAACTAAATCTCCATTGTTTAATATTTGTAGCAATTTGAACGGCCCAATTTGTTATTTTCCCTTCCTGTTTTAAAACATTTTGTTCCGTGTCATACTCTTGACTGGAGGTAACATCCGCCGAAAGCAACAAATCATATTTTTTCACAACTTTTAACTTATAATCACCGCCGAACATAATACTGTCTCCGTGGGAAACACCTGCAACCGTCGTAGTTTTTTTATTATATTTTAAATTAAGTTGTGTATCACTCATCCAACTTTGGCCAAATAATTTTTCAAATCTGCTCATACCTATAAGAATATCCGGCCATGTTTTTGTGTAAGAATCTTTTGTAGTTCCGGTACTATAAGATTCTTCTTCTCCGTCGGTAAAAGTAAAACTCATAGTCATTGTTTTTATCGGTAAAAGTTTTCCCTTCAAATCAAAAGCTTCAAAAGGATTATATCTTCCTATAATTCTTCTATCATCTCTTTTTAAAACTGTTTTAACTGTATAAGATGATGTTGAATATACAGGCTGTATTTCTTTTAACATGTTGTCTCTTATCCATAATTTATCTGCGGAAAAACCAACAGACGAAAAATTCTTTTCTACATTAGTATATGAATCGGAATCTTGTAATCTGTAAGATGTCGTGAATGTTAAGCTTTTCAAATATTTGGTATCAAAAATATCTTTTGCCTGTAAATTCCAAGTAAATTCTGTTGTCCCTACTCTATCTATTGCCTTTTTTTCTCCGGGATAAAGTTTTGTAGCAGACATACTGCTATAGGTTAAGTCATAAGTTTCAACTGTATTTAAGCTGTAAAGTATATTAGGTTGGAACCATTTTGCTACTTTAAAATTTAAACTTGCTCCTATATCTTGATTTAAAGATTTATCATAAAAAACTTCTTCGTTTTCAAAATATTCTTTATTCTTTTCATTAACTCTCGTAATAACATAAGCAGGAGAAAAAATAACCTTATCGAAGAAAGAAAACGGAGCCTTCAATCCCCAAGTTTCAGTCTTTTCCAAGGTTAAGAAATCATCAATTTCCATATATTTTCTCATAGTATCTAAATCCAAGAAAGCATTCGTATCTTCTATTTTTTCCGTGGGATAAACTTTATATGTAGAATTACTTATTCTGTAATCACCTACGAGACTTGTAGGCAAAAAGTCAAAATCTATCGGATTCAAATATACCATGTTTGCAGAAATTGTCTCTTTATCTTCAAGTCTTTCAATATTTTCCGTATCTTTAATAAATCTGTTATACTCTAAAGTAACCTTAGGTAAATCGGTTCCTGCAGACAAAACGGTATTTACTTTTCCCATATATGAAACAACTTTACCTTCATCTAATACGGAAACCTGATCGGAAGTATTTTGTAATGCAAGAGGTGTAACAGTTTTTGTTTTAATCAAAGATGCGCTTATCGGTAAAACTTGTGTTCCTGCAATTTCAACACCATTAAAAGTAAGATCGGCACAATCCTCATAAAAAGTTCTGTCATAAGTTCCCGGTGCAAAAGTTTCGAAATCTTGATCTATGTTTTTTCTGTATAAATCAACATTTAAACCACCTATTCTGCCTCTACCGCTCCAATTAATATTTAAATCAGCTTTCCATGCATTACCATCTTTGCTTTTCGTTCCCGTAACATGAATTTCATTTACCCAAATTTCACCGGCATCCGCGCCATTTGTCTCTACACCGGTTTCAATGAATGCAATTTTTTGTAAACTCGGTTCACCTTCTTTTGTAATTCTGGGATCATTTGTATCCCATGCAGCCATTGCTCCATATCCGGGCTGATTAATTTCCAATACATTCCATTTTCCTTTCATATCTTCGGTTATTGGAATAGAATATTGGTAATAATTATTTTCATCACCACCGACTCTCATTATGAAATTGCTCTCATTTGGACTTACTGCAGTAGTGCTTGCAATATACAAAAAGAATTTAAATTTTTCATAATTCGATATATCAAATCCGGAACTGTATGTTGCTCTGGCAAAAAATTTATCACCACTTGTAACAGAGTCATAGTTTATTGCCAAAGCCTGTTCATCTCTTTTCGAGTCACTGTCTATATCATATAAGTCCCTATAGTATGAATTTGTTAAAAGAGAAACATATTGCGGATTATCTCTTCCTATGGAAAAAATTTCACCTTCACTCAAAGAATTATTTTGTTCTTTAGTCCATTTATTTCCTACTACGGAAATTTTACCTATCGTAAGCTTGCCTTCACAACCGGACCCGTTAATTGTTAATCTTGCAATTCTTATATTTTTCCATTTTTCTTTATCTGCAGCACTTGTAATATCCAAGGGAATTTGTATTCTCTGCCAAGAAGTTTTTGTAATATCGGCATACTCATCTAAATTGAAATATGTGAGATTTGTTTCATATCTGTCTAAAATATTATTGCCGTTTAAATCTTCGGTATCAAGTCTGCCGTTATTTGCACCGATTTTTGATATACCATAGGCAGCGGTTTTATTCGTAAAATCTCTACCTATATCTTCCCAAGGGCTAATTATTCCGTCCCCGTTTTTATCTTCCGTATCAAGCTGATAGTTTTGATCGGAATCTTCACTTATTGCAGAAGCTAAATCAAGTCTTACTTTAACTTGTGCAAAATTTGCTTTTATCCAAATTTCCAAATATAATTTTTTTGAAAAATCATATCCTGCGGCAGAAATAATTTGTCCTATTGATGCATAATCGCAAACAAGCAAATTATAATTTATATCCATGACTTGTTGTTTTTCACCGGATATTATTTCTAAGTTTTTATCTATATCTTTTTTTTCTATATCATAATTTTTCCAAGTTATTGCATTAGTATCATATTCCGCATATATACCGTTGGGTGTAGCAGCATAAAACCAATTATCGTCTATTAAAGAAAAACTATCATCTTGTTTTGCACTTTCCATAGACTCAACTATTGCCTTTCCTGTAGTGTTCTGATTATACCTGCTCATTGCATATTCGGCAGATGCGGAAACTTTTAAACTATCGGTTATCTTTATATTTTTTACTTTGGCATCCACTTCTCCTACCAATGTGCTTGATGGAGTTGTATAAATATCCGGCAATTTTGTATCCTCGGCAGCAAACTCATAAATAAAACTTCCACCCAATGAAATATTATCCGTAAAATCATATTGAGATCTTACTCCTACAAGAGTAGATCCGGAGGAAGCTCCTCCCAACGGGGAATAATCATAAGATACATCTATAACCGTATCATTTGTAATATATTCATCTTTTAATATTGTCAAAATACCTACATCATAATCTAACATATAATCTTCGTTTATTTTTAAAGTTTTACCGTTTGCAACAACTTTTTCCGACATAGGAACAATATCTGTTCTCAAGTTAAAAATTTTAACTTTATATTCGTATTGTGCAACAAAATTATATTTATGTGTGTTTGATGTATATAAATCATCATGCAAAGGTTTACCTGTTATCGGTTGCAAATTGAATACACCCTTTTCATAATCAACAATAATATTCGCTTCATATCCGTCAATATTAGGAAATTTAGGAACGGGTTTTCCTCCATCTATTATACTTGGCACGGTATCGTTTAAATCTCTTAATTCCAAAATAAAATTATCTCTACCGTTATATTTTGAAATTTGATAACTTCCCAAGCTGTAAAATGTATGAACTTCCGTAGATAATGCATCGGTATTATTTGTATCTTTAATTATTTGAGGATTTCCACCTGTTTCATCCGATAACCATGTGCCATCGGTATACTGATAATCGATAGCTACAACATATTGGTTAGACAATGATGTTTTAAAAGTAAGTATTCCGGTAGTATAATCTATTGTATAATCGGTTCCTGCCGTAAGTTTTATGAAATTACCGTTATATTTTGTTGTTTGAGGTGATTCTTTCATGTAATATAAATCAATATCTCTTGGTATTACAATATAATCACTGACGGTAGTTTTTATTTTATCCAAATATACTTTCGCTGTATCATTTCTTATTGTTTTTGAAGTATCCTTAATAATGGAATAATATTTGTATTTTATATATGAAGTATCCGCTATAATTTTTTTCTCGGTTTTAGTGCTGCCTTTAAATTGTTTACTTTCGGAATAACCTTTTGTTTTGGAAAAGAAAGCTCTTGTTTTTAAATTTTTATATTGAGTATCTACCTTGGCACCAAACAACTCTTTCGAGTATCCCGAAAATTCCGTACTCGGGAGTTCTACATTAATATCACCGAATGCCGCTTCTCTTACAAATTCGTTTCCTTTACCCTTATAAAGAATATAAATATCTTTTTTATCTTCTTGAGTATCATCAAAATCAACATTTAATTCAAGTCTGTCTCCGACGGTACCTTTTATTTTCATTTGCAATTCTTGTTCCATTGAAAAATCCGAAGAGTTAGCTCTTTTTCCGGACTCTTCATTATCGTAAATAGTTCCGGAATAATTTACCCCTATTAATTTCCTTCCGGATAACAACAATTTTGAATCAAAAGGTAATTTCTCTGCAATTTTCTTTGCAAAAGATTTATCTTTATCTTCTGCCTTTTCCGTTTTATCTTCCTTTTTTTGTTCTTTTTTATCTTCCGGTGTAACGGTAGAAGTACTTGAAGCTACAGCTGTTGTTGTGGATGAACCAACATTATCTGTGTTTGCGGTATCGGTAGATTTATTTAAATTTAATTTATCCAGAACTTTTTCTCCGGCTATTCCAAGTGCCGTGGTTGTAGGAATATTCAAATCATAATTGGAATCTTTTTGAGGCTTTTCAACAATTGCCCCTGAAGAATAATATGTTCCTAAATCGTTTTCATCGGGAATAACTGTTGCTGACGATACTTCAATATTCTTATCAGCTTTCACTTCTTTATATTTTAACGGTTTTGTTATATCTATATTTTCTGTACCACTTGAAACATTCACGGTATCGGTAGAACTTTCTATTGCACCAGTAGACTGATTTACTTGCATTGTGTTCGCAGAAATATCTACAGTATCTGTAGATTGGTTCACTTGTTGTGTACTTGTCGCGTCAAATGTACTACTACTCACAGAAACATTATCTTCTGCAAGTACATATACCGAACAAAATAAAAAAGTGATTATCAAAAATACTTTTTTCATTATTTAATTACTGAACCAAAAGATTTGCATTTTTATATTTTATATTTTCTTTTTCAACATACCATTGATAAAAATTCCAACCTATACCGGCAGAAGCGAGTTCAACATTTTTAAATCTTTTATGAATACAAACAAGATTTTCCGGATAATATAAAAATATACATGGCGGATCATCTCTCATAATATCTTGAATTTTATGATAACATTTGATTCTTTCATCTTTGCTAAAAGTTGCCCTTGCTTTTACCAACAACTCATCAACTTCTTCATTCTTATAAGACATAAAATTATATTGCCCCTGCCCTGCCTGAGACGAATGCCACAAAGAAAACTGGTCCGGATCAACTGCTGTATTCCACCCTAAAATAAGAGCATCGAAATTTTTCTTATTCACATATTGATTTAAAAAACTGCTCCACTCCAAAATTCTCACATTAACTTGAATGCCTATTTTTTTTAATTGTTCTTGTATAATTTGAGCTGTAAGCTCTCTTGTTTTGTTTCCTTGATTTGTAATTATATTTATTTCAAAATCTTTGCCGTTATACAATAACTTACCATCTTTAGTTTTGCTGAAACCTATAGACAGTAAAAGTTCTACGGCTTTTTGAGGATTATATTCATAAGGTTTTTCTTCCTTATATGCCCAAGACTGAGGAGGAAATATTCCTTGAGCAGGTTTAGCCATTCCTGATAATACTCCGGTTATAATATCTCTTTTATCTATTGCATAATTCATTGCTTGTCTAAATTTGATGTTATTATACGGTTGTTTTTCAAGATTAAAACCTAAAAATGTAAAACTAAAAGCAGGATAACGAAATTTTGCATATTTTTTAAAAAAAGATTCGTATGCATTCCATTGATCGGGTGTTAAAGAAAGCTCGTCGATTGTTTCCGTTCTTAACTCCAAAAACTGAACAGATTGATCCGGTATTACCCTAAATAACAAAACTTTTATTTTAGGAACACCTTCATAATAATTAGGATTAGCTTCCAAAACTATTTTTTGATCCGTAACCCATTTTTTAAATACATATTGTCCTGTTCCTATAGGATTTCTATTGTACTGCGATGTATTTATGTCTTCGTTTTTAAAAATATGTTCGGGAATTATACCCATTGCCCAACTTTCAAGTATAGGAGCGAAAGGTTTATCATAAGTAACAATAAAAGAATAATCATCTACTATTTTAAACTCTTTTACCATCAAATAGTCCGACGAAAACGGTGTTCTTGTATTCGGATCAGTTAATTTATCAAAAGTAAATTTAACATCTTTAACGGTAAATTTTTCACCGTCGTGCCATAAGATATTTTTCTTTAAATTGAATTTTATTTTCAAGCCGTTTTCCGACACTTGATAACTTTCAGCTAAATCACAAACCAAATTCAAATCTTTATCATATTTTAAAAGTCCGTTATATATATAAGAATTAACGGCAGAAGATGATGAATCCGAAGCCAAAATAGGGTTTAAATATATTGCATCTCCTATCGAAGACACAACATACATATCTCCGGAATTCGTATCATCAATATTAATTTCGGTTTTATTACATGAAACCAAAAATAAAATTGTTATAAAAGAAAATAAATATCCTATCTTTCTTAATTTCATTTATTTTTTATAGTTTATCCCAATTCTTTTTACCTTCTCTGAGCATTTGAGCACTTGCACCTTCTTTCTTCAAATGAGGGCTATATTCTCCGCCCATATCATGCATTGCTGCTTTCCAATTTTTACTGGAATAAACAGAATTATTATAGTGTCTTATACCCGGTAAATTATTAAACCAATTCTTGAAAGAATTCCAACCGGATTTTACGGAAGTTTTAAACTTAACGACTTTTTCATTTTTCATAAAATTATCATAAGCTCTTTCTATTTTTTGAGTTATTGATAAATCTTCCGCATAAATTTTTGCGGAGCCGCACACAAAAAACAAACTGCAAATTACAAAAAACAAAACAAATTTTTTCATTTCTTACTCTCCTTTTTTGCTTTTTCCAAATCTTGTTTAAAATCTTGATACACGATAAAACCGTGTTTTTCGGCATAGTCTACTTCTTTTTGTGCCAAATCATACTTATCCAACATATACCATGTTACCGCTCTTTTAAAATAATACTCTCCATTATCTCCGGACAACAATATTGCCATTGTATAACAAAATAAAGCTTTTTTATACTCTGTTTCCATAGCAAAAATATTACCCAACAAAAAATATCCGAAATCATCACAATAATCCAAATTCACAAGTAATAAAACTTTTGTTTGTTCGTATTTTCCCTTTTCAAAAAGATAGCTTGCCCATTTATTAATTATCGGCAATTTATTACCTGCAAAATCTATTCCTTGTTGTGCAGTTTTTTCAAAATTAACAAAATCTTCATTTTCCTCATAAATCGTCATCAATAGAATATAATATACTTGTTCGTACGGATTCTGTGCAATTGCATTATTTAAATTTTCTATTGCCTTATCAAATTTTTTTTCTTTATAATAAAATGTTGCCAATATATAGAAAAAATTGTCGGTAACAAAAAAAGATTTTCCATTTTTCCCTTGTTCCATAAAACTTATTGCTTTTTCTGTTTTTCCCTCAATATCAAGTATGATTGCAATATTTTGAACAGCGGAAGCATAATTAACATTTGTATATGGTATAACGGAGTAATACTGCTTTGCCTGTAAATATTTTTTTTGTCTTTGTCTCAAATCGGCAAGCTGAAAAGCAGTGTATGCACTTTGGTTATTTAAAGAATAACTTTTTTCTATGTCTTTTTCTGCCAAATCCAAATTATTTTCAGATTTATATATCATTCCTCTCAACAAATAAGCCTGATCTGCTGTTTCCGGTGAATAATTTATAGCCTGTGTCATTAATTTTTTGTTATCGGACCACAAAAGACTTCTTTGATAAGTTAAATACACCAAGGATGTTGCAATAAATATTGAAATTAAAACGGTTGCATAGCTTAATATCTTATTTTTTTGGTAAATATAACATAAAAATTCCGCAACAATAAAAGCCAAACCTATGTAAGGTATATATGTATATCTATCGGCTACCGGTGCAATACCGGTAGGTAAAATACCGCTTGAAGGCAACAATGTTATCAAAAAGAAAAAAAGCCCGAAAAAGATTTTGTTATTTATTTTCAAACTCAACCCAACAAAAAATATCAACAAATATAATATTGCCGACGAATAGAACACAAAATTCGGGATAATATCACTATGGTTATAAAAATCAGGATAAAAACACGATAAATTTGTCGGGCAGAAAAATTTATATAAATAAAACAAACAATTTAAATGCGCATCGTAAAAATTGATAGTCTTAACAAAATATGTCGTAATGTTTTTTTCCTGTTCGGAATAATGTCCTAAAATTGCAGCATAAGAAAAAACAAATGAAATAATAAAAAAGGGTATATATTTTTTTAAGGTATTGTATTTAAACTCAAATTTATCTCTATAAAAATCAATCAATATAAGAACCATAGGTAAAGTTACTGCAGTCGGTTTAGACATACAGGATAACAAAAAAGAAATCACAGATAAAACATATAAAAGTTTTTTATATTTTGTTCTATCGGCCAGTATATATACCAATATTGAAAGCAGGAAAAAGAAAGCAAACAAAGTGTCTTTTCGTGACGAAACCCAGGATACAGACTCAACATGAACAGGATGCAAAGCAAAAACAAATGCAGTAAAAAATCCGACAAAAAAAGATTTTGACAACAATTTTATTATAAAAAACACCAATAATGTATTTAATAAATGTAAGAAAATATTATCAATATGATATAAATACGGTTCAGCTCCGCAAATAGAATATTCTATTGCATAAGATAATGTAACTATAGGATGATACAGTTTATACTGATATGAAGAAAATATATGTTTTATATTATTGAGAGATAAATTTTTTATATCAGAATTTCCAACAATCATAGCAGAATCATCAAGATTTATAAAACCCGATGTAATTGCCGGATAGAAAGATAACACAACAACGTACGATAATAATATTAAAAATAATATTTGATATTTTCTTATCATAGCTTAATATTATATTTTACTACTTTTGGCTATATTCTTGCAAAAAAAAGGGATATATTATATTTATATAATATATCCCTTTAATTCCGAACTATTGAAAAAATTTAAACTACATTGCAATAATTGTAACACCTGTTTGTTTTGCTTTTGATATTACTTCTTCTTTATCTAATATTAAAGTAGAACCGGCTTCTATTATCATTGCCCTTATTTTATTATTTTTTAGAGTATCTATAGTCTTTGTTCCTATAACAGGGACATCAAATCTAAAATCCTGATTCGGTTTTGCAACTTTTACTACTATCGCATTTTCTCCGCCTAAAGAATATGCTCTTTTTATACACTCATCCGTTCCTTCTATCGATTCAACAGCTAAAACCGATTTATCTTTAACAACTACTGTTTGTCCTATATCAAGTCCTGCAATAGCCTTTGCCATTTTAAAACCGAATTCGGCATCTTTATTTTCATCAGAATTTAATTTCTTTCCGGCAACAACACCTTTTTGTGCGAGTAAATGTTGTAAATAAATGTGCGAAGGCAAAAATTTGATACCATCTTTTTCAAATTCTTTAACAACCGCACCTAAAATCGTATCGGTTTTTTTATTTACCAATGATGTCATTATTTTAAGAGCTCTTAAATCCATCGTTATCGCAGAATAAATTTTCGCATGTTTAACCTGACCGACCATTATAGCCGTATCAATATTTCTGCTCTTAAATGCATCTATAATTTTTTGAATTTTGCCGACGGATAGCCACACTGTTTCATCACAAAAGTTTTCAATATTTTTATCGGCTTCTTCTTTTAAAGCAACAGTAACAACTCTGTCACCCTGTTTTTTTATTTCTTGAGCGACAAGAAAAGGAAATCTTCCGTTACCTGCAATCATTCCTATATTTTTCATAATTATTTAGGTCTGCAAATTCCTCTTTGAGATTTCTTTATAAAATCTACTATATCCTTAACATAAAGAGAGGATGCTAATTCTTCTTCTATTTTAGCTACGGCATCATTCAGTGTTAAATGAGAAGCAAACAAAATTTTGTAAGCATGTTTTATATTTTCTATTTCGGCAATAGGAACTCTTTTTCTCTTAAGACCAACCAAATTCAAACCGAATAAAGATGCTCTATCTCCCTGTGCCTGCATATAAGGAATTATATCCATACTTACCATAGATCCACCGCCGGTAACAACATTTTTACCGATTTTAACGAATTGATGAACTGCGGTAAGTCCGCCCATAACAACTCCGTCTCCAACTTCAACATGTCCCGCAATTGCACAACAATTTGCAATTATACAATTATCTCCGAGTATACAATCATGAGCAACATGTGCACACGTCATAATAAGACAATTTTTACCTACAATTGTCTGACCGCTTGCACTTGTTCCTCTGTTAATCGTCGCGAATTCCCTTACCGTTGTACCATCACCGATTACGGCAATTGTTTTTTCTCCTGCATATTTCAAATCTTGAGGAGGAGCACCTATTGATGCATGTGAAAAGATTTTACAATTTTGACCTATTCTTGCACATTCTATCGTAGCATGTGCTCCGATAGTTGTTCCGTCTCCGATTGTAACATTTTCACCAATTACCGCATAAGGTCCTATATCTACATTTTGTCCTATTACTGCAGATTTGTCTATTATTGCTGTACTATGTATCATATTATTTCTCCCTATCTACTATAATAAACATAAATTCGGCTTCTGCCGCCAATTTACCGTCAACAAAAGCCTCACCTCTTACTTTACCTTTTCTTCCGCTGTCTCTTATAACTTCAACTTTTAATTCCAACACATCTCCCGGAATAACCGTTTTTCTAAATTTCACTTTATCTATTCCCATAAAATAAGCCAAACAATTTCTTAATGCAGGTCTTGATAAAAACATAACACAAGATGTCTGTGCCATTGCTTCGACGATTAAAACTCCCGGCATTATAGGTTGACCCGGAAAATGGCCTTGAAAGAAAGGCTCATTTCCGCTTACACATTTATATCCAACCGCTTTTTTATCTCCGGCACCGTATAACTTAACTCTATCTATCATAAGAATAGGAAATCTGTGAGGAATAATTCTTTGTATTTCGGCGCTATTAAAAACCGTCACCTTTTCATCAGAAACAACTTGTTCTTCTTTTTTTGGTACTTCCACTTTAGGTTCTCCTTTGTCTATAACCGCTTTAGAAACAAACTCTTTTATAAAGCTTACATTACTTTTATGTCCAGGCTTTTCGGCAACCAATCTTGCTTTTATCGGTTTACCTGCCAATGAAATATCTCCGATTAAATCCAATATTTTGTGTCTTACAAATTCATTGTCAAATCTTAACGGTTCTTTATTATATATACCGTTAGGTCCTATAACTATTGCATTATCCAAACTCCCGCCCTTTGCAAGACCGTTTGATTGCAATGCTTCTATTTCATAATCAAAGCAAAATGTTCTTGCGGGAGCGATATCGCTAACATAAGATTCTTTTGTTATTTCAAATTTTGCTTGTTGATGAGACAAAAAAGGATGATCATATCCTATAGTACAATCTATCTCCAACTTATCACTCGGATAAGCAACGATTTTTGTATTTCCGGACGTAAAAGTAATAGGTTCTTTTATTGTATAAAAGTCTTTATCCGCATCTAACTCTTTTATGCCGGATTCCAAAATTTTTTGTGCAATTATTTTTGCACTACCATCCATAATGGGAGGTTCATTATTATCTATTTCTATTAATAAATTATCTACACCTATTGCAAAACAAGCAGATAATATATGTTCTATTGTATGAATTTGAACATCCCCGGACTGAATCGTCGTACCTCTTATTGCTGCTTCCGTAGATAAGCTATTCCAATCTGCTTTTATATCCGGTTTGTCAGGTAAATCAATTCTAACAAAATGTATTCCCGCATTTTTATCGGCAGGTTTAAATACCATCTTACTTTTGTTACCGGTATGTAAACCTATACCTTCAATACTAAATTCTTTTTCAATAGTAGTCTGTTTTGCCATGATTATTCCTCTATATTTAACTTTTTTATTATCTTTTTAACTTGCGAAAAAAGTTCGGGTAATTTTTTTATTAAAACCTGAGATTCCAAATGTTTTCTGTACGGCTGTAAAGGATGCCCGGCAACAACCTGGTTTCCTTTCAAATTACCGTTTATACCGCTTTTTGCACCGACCATTACATTGTCACCTACGGTTATATGTCCTACAATACCAACCTGTCCGCCGAGAGTTACTTTATTACCAATTTTTGTTGAACCGGCAATACCTACTTGAGAAACTATTATAGTATTTTCACCAACTTGAACATTATGTGCTATCATAACTAAATTATCTATCTTTGTGTTATTTCCTATGGATGTTTTTCCTATAGCGGCTCTATCAATTGTAGTATTTGAACCTATCTCAACATTATTTCCTATCTCTACATGACCGATTTGCGGGATTTTTTCTCCTGTTGCGGCAAAGCCGAATCCATCTCCGCCAATAACAACTCCGGGATGAATTATACAATCATCACCTATTATTGTTCTTTCTCTTATTGTAACATTCGGATAAATCAAACAATTCTTACCTATAACAACATCGCTGCCTATAAATGTATTTGCTAAAATTTTTGTATTGTCTCCGACTATCGTATTATCTTCAATAACTACATTATGACCTATCGTAACATCTTTACCCAAAATAACTGTTTGTTCTATTGTTGCTTTTGGACTTACACCGGGTTTTATTTTATCCAATCTTTGCTTATCTATTAAAACCAATATCTTTGAAAAAGCAAGTTGCGGATCTTTTACTATTATAAAATTTTTACCTTTATATTCCTCAACATTTATATCTTCACCGACAAATATCGCACTGGCCTTTGTATCTTTTAAGTAATGTGTATATTTCTTATTTCCCAAGAAAGATATATGCCCTACCATAGCATCTTGAATAGCACCGACACCGACAATAACACAATCTTCCTGTCCTATGATTTTTCCGTTAACAATACCGGCTATTTCTTTCAAAGTTAATTTCATTTTTCCCTCTTATGTTAAAAGACATTTCCTATTGTGAAATAGAATTGTTGTAAATCTTCGCCTCTTTTGTGATTCAATCCGTATCCCCAATCAAGTCTTAACGGGAATACAGGTGTTGCAAATCTTATTCCAAATCCGAAACCGGACTTCAAATAATAAGAATTGGTTTCATCGTTGTCAGTACCAAAAGCAAAGTTGATATGATTTATATCTTTCCAAGTTCCGCCGATATCATAGAAAAAAGCACCTTGCAATATAGTTCTCTTATTTTCTTGAACTATAGGAAATTTATACTCAACATTTGCTACGGCCATTACCTTACCGCCATTATAAGGTCCAACTTCAGTTCTGTATTTATAACCTCTTATGGTATCAGCTCCTCCGACATAATATTTTTCATACAACGGAACATCGGAAGAAGATCCATAACTTTCTATCCAACCGGTATTAATATTTACGGATAACACAAATTTCCAAAATGTAGGGAAGAACCATGTTCCTCTAACGGAATTTCTAACATAATTAACATTTCCGCCTAACGGCCCGCCGGCAACATTTATACCATAAGAATATCTTGCACCTTTCGACGGATCGTAAATATAATCTCTTGTATCATAAACTATTTGAGCTCTCACACTTGATGTTCTGTCTTTTGCTAAATCCGGATCATTCATAATCTCTTCTTTAAGTTCATCATCATCTATATCAAAAATTCTGACATGTTCATAAGTATAACCGAATAATAAAGCTATCTTATCATCTACTCTCGGACTTATTGAAACAGAACCTCCGAGTCTTCCTTCTCTGTAAGCGTCACTTGTGTTATGATAATCTCTCAATCTTTCTATATTGTACAAAGATAATCCCAAACTCATAGCTTTACCTAAAAACCAAGGTTCTGTCCAGTCTATTTCATAATTTTGTCTTCTTGCACCGAATTCCCACAATAAGTTCAACTTTTGTGCTCTTCCAAATAAATTCATATGCTGTAATTGAATGGAACCTACAAATTTATCTACGGAAGAATAACCGGCACCGGCTGTTATCATACCCGGCTTACCCTCGGTTATTGAAAAAGCTAAATTCATAATATCCGGTTGTCCCGTCGGCGCAATATTAGGTTCAGCTCCGTCAATAAATCCCAAATTGTAAATTTTTTCCATACTTCTTCTTACTTTACCGGACGAGAAAACATCTCCGGGCATAAGTAAAATTTCTCTTCTAATTGTATTGTCTTTTGTATTTGTTAAACCATCTACATATATATCACCGACATAAACTATATTATTTTCTTGTATATTAAAATCTACATTTACAACATTTTCTATTATTTTTTTCCTTTCAAACTTAGCTATTTTATTTTCTATCTTAGTTTTTTTCTTTTGAAGTTTCTTTAATTTTTTATCGGCAGCACTATTTTTATCTGTTTCGTTTCCGTTTATATCTATAACAAGATTATCTTCCATATCAAAATTTTTTCTTTTTTCTTTTATTTCTTCATTGATGGAATCCAATTGCGCCTGTAATTTTTCTTCTTTTTTGTTTTGTTTTTCCAGTTTAGCTTCTTGTTTTTCTAATTTTTTCTTTTCTTTTACAATAAACTTTTCTTTTTCTTTTTCGGCTTTTACTAATTCTTTTTCCAATTTAACTTTTTTCTTTTCTAATTTTTTTCCTTGTTTTGCGGTAAGAACGAAATCCTCTCCGTTTTCAGCTCTTTGATTAACTTCATCAATATCACTCTGAACCAACTGTTCTTTACGTTTTTGTTCTGCAACTTTGCTTTCTCTTTTTTCTAATTCTTTATGTGCTTTTAATAATTTCTTTTCCAATTTGGCTTTTTTCTTTTCTAATTTTTCTCTTTGTTTTGCCGTAAAATCACTGTATTCTATATATTCCAAACTCTGGTCTATATCGGCAATTTTACCTTTTATATCCTGTTCTTTACTGTTTTGATTTAATACTTCATTTTCTCTGTTTCTGGTTCTATATTTTGTTCTTTCTAATTTTCTATTTAATTTTTTTAGTTTTTTATCAAGCGATTTTTGATTTATTTTCGTATCTAACTGATGATCTATACTGTCAATATCTTCTTGTATTAAAACTTCTTTTTCCGTTTTTTTGGAACTAAGTCCTTCCTGCATTAAATTATCATTACTCTTTGAAAAATCGGGAGAGATATAAGAATGCAAATATCCTCTGTTTGAATAATCGTCATAAACTTTATTTAACAATTCAAGTATCTTTTCTTGATTAAAGATTTCATTTTTCTTTATTGTGGAATGTTTTGACAAATCTTTTGAAGATATAACATAGTTACCCTCAAAATCTATATCTCCCATTTTATATCGTGCACCTTCATTTACTCTTAAAGTAATAAACATTTTGGTTCTTGCATCATCATATGCTATCTCAGGTTCTTCATCTATCGAAAAATCCATAAAACCGCGGTTCAAATAAAATTTCTTTATCGATGCCATATCATTCTTTAATGTTTCTTCTTTAAATACTTTTTTCTTTTTGGTTTTTGCCAATTTTTTAATTTTTTTATTCTTAAAACTTCTTACACCTTCAACATATAAATCGCCTACCAAAACTTTATTATTTTCAGTTATAAGGAAAGTTATTGTCATTGTATTTGTATCTTCATCGGTAGTAGGATATACTTCCATTTGGCAATCGGCATACCCCTTATCTCTATAAAGTGCAAGTATTTTTCTCTTTGACTCCTCTAACTCGACAAAATTATAAAAATCCCTTTCTTTTAAAGTAACTTCACCCTTTAATTTCCCCACTGAAAATTGTTTATTGCCTTTAAAAACAATTTTCTTTATGTATGGTTTTTCAACTAACTTAAATTTAACAATTTTGTTATCCTTATCGACGGATAATGATGCATCTTCAAAATAGCCCAATCCTAAAATTGTTCTTAAATCTTCTCTGGCTATTGTCGTGGCATATACTTTACCTTTTTTTAACTGAATTTCCGAACGAACTGTTTTCGGCTTTACATTTTGTAGTCCGTCAAAAATAACATCTTTTATCCTAAAAATAGTATTATCCTCCGCAAACAAAAGAGGAACACTCATAAAAACAAGCATAATTGTGAGAAATAATTTTTTCATAATATTTAAACCCTAAAAAAAAACTAATATGTATCTTATAGATTTTATTAAAAAACGACTAAATAATCAACAATTTTTATATTAATTATTAGACAATATATGACAACAAAAGTTTCAGCAACAAAATAAAAAGGGAGACAGTTGTCTAAACTATCTCCCTAAATATAAATTAAACTGATTAACTCAAATATTCTTTTAATGATTTACACTTGCTCGGATGTCTTAATTTTCTTATAGCTTTAGCTTCAATTTGTCTTACTCTTTCTCTTGTAACTCCGAATTTTTTACCTACTTCTTCAAGAGTAGAAGGATAACCTATTCCTATGCCGTATCTTAATCTTATAATTTCCGATTCTCTCGGTGTTAAAGTATTTAAAACTTTCTCCAATTCCAACTGTAATCTGTACTGGTATGTTTTAGTTACAGGGTTCGGGCTATTTTGATCTTCTATAAAATCTTCCAATTTTGAATCTTCTTCTTCTCCTACCGGTGTAGCAAGAGAAACCGGTTCCTGCATCATTTTCAATATTTTTCTTACTCTGTCTGTAGACATTTTTAAGAATTTACTATATTCTTCTATCAAAGGTTCTCTACCCTGTTCCTGTTGGAACTTTTTCTTCAATTTAGTCAATTTTGAGATTAATTCTTTCATATGAACAGGAATTCTTATGGTTCTTGCCTGATCGGCAATAGCTCTGTTAATAGATTGTCTTATCCACCATGTAGCATAAGTTGAAAATTTAAAACCTCTCTTCCATTCAAACTTTTCAACAGCTTTTGATAAACCTAAATTTCCTTCCTGTATTAAATCAGACAATTCCAAATTACTTATACCTACATGTTTTTTAGCAATAGAAACAACCAATCTGAAATTAGCTTCTATTAATTTCATTTTATCTCTATGAATAAGTTCTTCCAAATCTCTTATTTTTCTGTCGGTTTCTATTAACTCTTTAGGAGTAATTGATATACCTTCCTTAATATGAGTTTGTTTCGAAATTAAGTTTTGAATATGTTCTATATTCTCCGCTATATTTACCGCAACCAAACCGCCTGACATTTTCTTAAAATTTGCAGCCGTTATTTTACCCGAAACAAATTGTTTATACAATGTCTGTAATTTAGAAACAGGCATTTTATATTTTCTTTCTATTCTTTCGAGTTCCGAATTTATTTCATTAAGTTTATTTGCCGTCGTTTTTATTTTATTTATAAGTCTTTTTATTTTATCTTGATTAAGATTAAGTCCTACTATCAAAGAAATAATTTCCGCTCTTATTTGTTGTCTTTTAGTTTCAAGTTTTAATTTTTCTTTTTGTGACAAACCTCTTTGTTTTGCCTTCAAATCTATTTTTGCAATATTTTTTTCAAGTTGTCCTATTCTTTGAACTGTCTGTTTAACCTTTATTCTCATGTTTCTAAGTTGGGTAGTAGACTTTCTTCCTCTCGGCATAAGTTCCTTCGGAGTCATTTCTTCTTGTTCTATTAAAGTATCCCAACTCTTTATTTCTTTAATTATTAAAGGTGATTCTAAAACTATATGTGTAAGTTTTTTCTCGTTTTCTTTTACATTTTTAGCAAGTTCAACTTCAACATTTCTTTCAAGCAAAGGAACTTTCGCCATTTCCGTAAGATACATTCTTACCGGATTAATTTCTTCGTCTTCATTACTTTTAACAACAATATCGGCAGTTTCAGGTGCATTTTTTTCTTTTTTTGATGATGTTTTAGACGAAACGGAAACTGTCGCACTTTTATCAACGATTTTTATTCCCAATTCCGCAAGCCTTATATAAAAATTATCAAGTTTATCCGCACTTACATCCTTTTCCGACAATTTTTCATTTATCTGGTCGTAAGTAAGATATCCTTGTTTTTTACCAATTGATACCAAATCTTTAAACATTTCTTTTTTAGCCATTACTTTTTCCCCGAACCCTTAATTTGAGATGTTAACTGAAGATATTTTTTTATTTTCTCCTTGTCGGATGCAATTTTTCCTTCAGTCATCAACAATACTTCTTTTTCAAGAATTTTTCTTTCTTTTTTTAATCTTTCCAACTCTATATCTCTGCACAAAATATTAAAAACTTCGTACAGTTCTACGGATTTTTCTTCATTTCCGTCTTTGCCATCTCCGGCATTTATTTGTTCATTTACAAGTGCTATACCAGAAAACCACTGTTCTTGTCTTTTATCACTTATTTTAGACAAGATTTGTGCTATTGAAATATTTTCGTTTTCTAAGAGCATATTGTATATGGTAATACAATTACCATCTTTAAAAAAATCTTTTTCCAATTTTTTTACATATTGTCTGTTATTAATATCCAACAGAAACTTTAATAATTTTTCTTCCAAGGATGTTTTGGCTTTATTTTTTGTTTTATCAACAAATTTATCTTCTTGAATAGCTGTTTTAAAAACAGTTTTTCTTTTAAACTCCTGCCAAATAACATCTTCTTCTATGTCTAATTTTTGTGCAATAAACTTAACATATTCTCTTTGCACAATTACATTTTTATTTTTTTCAACAAAATCCAACAATAACGAAACTGCTTTTGCCTTATTCTGCGCAATCTTAATATTTATTTGAGATAAAACTCTTTCCGTAACAAATTCTATTGCAGATTTTGAATTTTTACTTAACAATTTATAAAAGCTGTCTCTACCGTTTTCCAACAAATATTCGTCAGGATCAACTCCTTCCGGCAATGATGATGTCTTTACCGATATGTTGTTTTCCGCACAAATTTCCAAAGCTCTTTGAGTTGCAGTTCTTCCTGCATCATCGGGATCAAACAACAATGTAACATCATCGGCATATCTGTTTATCAATTTTGCCTGTTGTGCGGTAAATGCAGTTCCCAAAGGAGCAACCGCTCCCGATACTCCGTATTGTTGAGAAAGAACAACATCCATATATCCTTCAACAACGATTATCGACTTACTTTTTCTTAATTCCGGTAAAGTCTGATAAAGTCCATATAAATTAGACGATTTTGAATACACTATTGTTTCAGGTGTATTCAAATATTTTGCTTTACTGTCAGCTAAAGTTCTACCGCCAAAAGCAACAACCCTGCCTTGTATATCCAATATAGGAAATACAAGTCTCTCGGACATATATTCAAAAATACTTCCAAAATCCGTTTTTGTAAAAAGCCCGGCTTTTGAAAGTATGTCATAAGCATAGCCTTTTTTTTGTGCGGATTCAAGTAGTTTTCCTTTCGGAGCATAACCTATCATAAATTTTTTAATAGTATCATCTGTCATACCTCTTTGTTTTACATATTCTCTTGCAAAAGAAGCAGACTTTGTTTCCAAAAGGCATCTGTTATAAAATTTTGCTGTCATTTCCAGCAATTCAAAAATTTTAGTTTTTTCGGAAACGGAATATTTTTCATTAAAAGTTTCTTTTATGGTTATCCCGTTTTTTTCAGCTAATTTTTTTACAGATTCTATCCACGAAATATTTTCAATGAGCATTACAAACTTAAAAACATCACCGGCTACACCGCAACCGAAACATCTGAAAATACCTTTTTCCGGACTAACGATAAACGATGGTGTCTTTTCCGTATGGAAAGGGCAACAACATTTAAAATTTCTTCCGGCTTTTTTTAAATCCGGTACATAATCTCCGATTACGGATACAATATCGGAAGCCGTTCTTATTTGTTCTATTACTTGATCCGGTATAGACATTATCTTCTAAATCTTCTAAATCCTGAACATTCAACAAATTCCAATTGCCCGTATTTCTTCTCTAATCCGTCGAGCATTAAATTTACCCCGAGATTATCCGAAGAAATATGCCCTGCAACAATGGCATTTATTTTATATTTTCCCATTTCTTTATAGTGTTTCTCACTAAAATGCATACCTACAATTGTTCCCACACCTGCATTAGCAAGTTTCTCTATCATTTCGATGGGACCTTCCGTTCCGCCTGTCATATCAACAAAAATTTTACCGCATTTTGAATCTTTACTTCCGCACAATATAGTCGGTCCGTTACCGAATGTTTTTGCATATTTATATTCGGGAATATCTTTTAAGAAATCCATTATATCTTTCAAGTATCTCGGTTTTAATGCATCAATATTGCTTTGCAAATATTTCACCACATGATTATCTGCAACTGTATGAGCTGTCATCATCGGAATATTTAAAAGTCTTGCGGCATCATAAACTCTTTGATGGTTACTTCCCGCAACACTTCTACCTACTTCGTCTGCTCTTGAACATATAAGTTTTTCGGAAACATTTATAGGAACACCCTGGACTTCATTTATTTCCGCCTGCATTCCTATAACCTGATAAAAAGTCGAAAATGCTTTTCCTTTAGGATGATGACCTAAAACAACATCTATTTTTTTTCCTGAAAGTCTCAATTGATTTGCAATCAATAATTCCGGAGCTTCAATATCTATACCAACCATAACGGTTTTTATATCTTCGTCTCCGGTTCCGAAAATTATTCTCGAATCGGCATAAGGATTTGTTAATAAATCAATATCGAAATCCTCTTGTGCCTGTTTATCTAATTTATTATATTTTTCGTTTAATTCTTTTAATTTTGTATTGACTTCATCTTTGCCACGAGGGTCATTTTCTATTCCTGCCTGTACGAAAAAATCGTACATTTGTTTCAAATTCATATAAACCTCCCTTTAACAAAAATGCAAACAAAGGGGACATTCTCAATACTTCCGAATATCCCCCTTTGTTTAATAATTTTTCAACAAATTTATCAACTAGATTATCTTGACCAATTGTTGTCTTTCATCATTTTGCGACGAATTTTTCTTTTAGCTTCAGCAAGTTTTTCTTTTTTTATAACACTAGGAGATTTATAAAATTCTCTCTTTTTAATCTCTTGCATTATTCCGTTTCTTTCGCATTCTCTTTTAAATCTTCTGATAGCTTCTTCTATTGATTCGCCATCTCTTACTTTAACACTAACCATTTAAATTTTACACCACCTTTTTTTCCGTCTTAAATATTCTAACCCGGAGGCCAACCGAAAGTTCTGCCGCCAAGTAAATGATAATGTATGTGAGCTACAGTTTGTCCGCCATCAATGCCACAATTATTTACAAGTCTGTAACCGTCAATTAAATTCTTTTCTTTTGCTATTTTACTTGCAATATATTGAATATGTCCCAACAATTCAATATCTTCTTGCAAAACCTCATCAAGACTTTTAATGTGCTTTTTCGGAATAATTAAAATATGCACAGGAGCTTGAGGACATCTATCAGCAAAAGAAAGAACTTTATCGTCTTCATAAATTTTTGTTTCTACAGGTATGGTCCCATCTACAATTTTACAAAAAATACAATCTGCCATAAAAACCCCATATTCAAAATATTATGAACTAATTTAATAATTATACTTTTTTTTAGTAAAAAAAACAATAATTTTATACTATTTAACATTCAACTCTATTTTATGATTGTCTGTATATCTTTTAAATAGATTTATTGAAATAAACAACAATACTGCTATCGTTATCATTAAATATCTGCTAAAAATAACAAATCCAAAAATGTTTAAAAGTGTGTTTGTGAGAACAATCAATGTAACAATAGCAAAACTTTTATTAACATATTTGCCGTATCCGTTAGCAAGTATCGTGTTATGAATTTTTATTCCCATAGGAAATCCAATCATACCG
>JAEEGK010002966.1_pt1 | contig 42426 bp, 43 predicted proteins | sample 8958771 | NCBI WGS metagenome assembly JAEEGK01 (sample SAMN16246547, study PRJNA631951) | gut metagenome | biome: gut microbiome; feature: rumen; material: SC-attached | host: Bos | place: Iran: Karaj | collected 2018-10
TGATAAGTCCTAATTCGTTAAAGAACAATAAAAGTTACTCTTTGGTAAATTACCTTTGGGTAACTTATCGTATATTTGGCCACGGAGCATTAACATAAATCTTATTACCATCAAATATTCTTCATAAAAATGAATCAAAGAACCTGTGATCTTCTCAGTAAATAAAAAATGGAACTGCGACAATCGGCAGTTCCATTTTTTTGTTTAAGTATCTTGTTTTACAGAGGATAGTCTTCGAATGCGTAGAGCACGGTGGAGAGGTAGCGCTCACCGGTATCGGGCAGCAGTGCCACAATCTTCTTTCCCTTGTTTTCCTCGCGCTTGGCAATCTCGGCAGCGGCAAAGAGTGCGGCTCCGGCTGAGATGCCTACCAGCAGACCTTCCTGCTGGGCAACCTCACGGCCTGTGCGGATAGCATCGTCGTTCTCCACGTCGAACACCTCGTCGATGACGCTGGCATCGTAGGTGTTGGGCACGAAACCGGCACCGATGCCCTGAATCTTATGCGGACCGCTCTTTCCGCCGTTCAGCACGGGCGATGACTTAGGCTCCACGGCAATCACCTTCACATTGGGGTTCTGCTCCTTCAGGAACTTGCCTGCACCCGAGATGGTGCCGCCCGTTCCCACGCCGGCCACCAGGATATCCACCTTGCCGTCGGTATCGCGCCAGATTTCGGGTCCCGTGGTGGCATAGTGGCGTGCGGGGTTGGCAGGATTCTCAAACTGCTGCAGGATAACGCTGCCGGGCGTGGCATCGCGCAGTGCCTCGGCTGCACGGATGGCTCCGGGCATACCGTCCTTTCCCGGTGTGAGTCGCACCTCGGCTCCGTAGGCCTTCACCAGGTTACGGCGCTCCACGCTCATCGTCTCGGGCATGGTCAGTATGAGGTGGTATCCCTTCACGGCGCTCACCAGTGCCAGACCAACGCCAGTGTTTCCGCTGGTGGGCTCTATGATGGTGGCTCCGGGTTTCAGGATGCCGCGCTGTTCTGCGTCTTCAATCATGGCCAGGGCAATACGGTCCTTGACGCTGCCGCCCGGGTTGAAGAACTCTACTTTGGCAATGACGGGAGTCTCGATGCCCTTTGCCTGTGAAAACTTGTTGAGCTCAAGAAGAGGAGTGTTGCCGATGAGCTCGGTCAGCTGTTTTGCAATTTTAGCCATATCTTCAATGTTTTTTGATAATTATCTTAATTAATCTTCTTTCACGATGGGGTAGAGCTCGATGAACTCACCCTGATGGTTCTGCCCGTCGTTGATCAGTTCGGCCGTCTTACTGCCCACCGTCTCGATGTCGTGGAATCCCGGCAGCGCCATGTTTCCGTTTAGGTCGGTGGTGGTGGGACCCGGGTGCACCGAGAATATCTCCAGCGGCTTGTTGCCCTGCACGAACTCTGTGGCCATCACGCCCATCATGGCATTCTGTGCTGCCTTGCTGGCCACGTAGGCCAGCGGGTGCCAGTAGGGACTGATTTCCGACGGAACAGTGATGTTGACGATTCTTCCGTTGTTCTGTTCAAGCAGTGGCAGCAGTGCCTTGGTCAGTGCGAAGGTGCCGATGAAGTTCACGTCGAGCGTTTTCCTGATGTCGTCAATCTCCGTGTGCCGGCTATCCACGCTCATGTCGCCCGGTATGCCGGCATTGTTCACCAGCAGCGACAGTCCCGGGAATTGTTCGCCCACCTCCTTGGCGGCCTGTTGCAGACCGTTCAGGTCGGCCAGCTCGATGTTTGTCCAGCCCAGCACCTCCGCACCCGCTGCCTTCAGTTGGCCGATGGCTTTCTCCGCGCGCTCCTTGTTGCGTGCGCCGAGAACGACCTTCCATCCGCTCAGTCCGAGATGTTTTGCGATGCCGAAGCCTATTCCTTTGTTGGCGCCTGTCACCAATGCTATTTTATTACTCATTTTCTTTCTTCTCTATTTGCGTTGCAAAAGTACAAATTTAATTCGTTTAATACGTTAAATTCGTTGTTTCTTTTTTTATATCTTATCGAACGCCTGTGCCAGATCATCGATGATGTCGTCGATATGTTCCGTACCAATCGAGAGACGGATGGTCGATGGCGTGATGTGCTGTTCGGCCAGTTCTTCGGGCGACAGCTGTGAGTGAGTCGTCGTGTAGGGATGTATCACAAGACTCTTCACGTCGGCCACGTTGGCCAGCAGTGAGAATATCTGCAGTGCGTCGATGAACTTCCAGGCCTCTTCCTGTCCGCCCTTTATCTCGAAGGTGAAGATAGAGCCGGCGCCGTTGGGGAAGTATTTCTTGTAGAGCGCATGGTCGCGATGGCTCTCCAGTGCCGGATGGTTCACCTTGGCCACCTTCGGATGATTGGCCAGGAAGCTGACCACCTTCAGCGCGTTCTCCACATGGCGCTCCACGCGCAGGCTCAGTGTCTCCACGCCTTGCAGCAGTATGAAGGCATTGAAGGGCGAGATGGCGGCACCGGTGTCACGCAGAATGACAGCACGGATGCGGGTAACGTAGGCGGCAGCACCCACAGCGTCGGCAAACACGATGCCGTGATACGAGGGGTCGGGCTTGGCCAGCGTGGGGAACTTGTCGGGATTGGCTTTCCAGTCGAACTTGCCACCATCGACGATTACACCGCCCAGACTGCTGCCGTGACCGCCCAGGAATTTCGTGGCCGAGTGCACCACGATGTCGGCTCCGTGCTCAAGCGGCCTAATTAAATAAGGTGTGCCGAACGTGTTGTCCACGATGAAGGGGATGCCGTGCTTGTGGGCAACGGCTGCCACGCCCTCCAGGTCGAGCACGTCGCTGTTGGGATTGCCGAAGGTCTCGGCATACACCACCTTCGTGTTAGGCTGTATGGCAGCCTCCAGCGCTTCCAGGTCGTTCACGTTGATGATGGTATTCCCGATGCCCTGAGTGGCCAGCGTGTGCGTAATCAGATTATACGAACCGCCGTAGAGGTTGTCGGCTGCCACGATATGGTCGCCCGCCTGCACAATGTTCTGCAGGGCGTAGGTGATGGCGGCAGCACCCGAGGCCACGGCCAGTCCGGCCACACCACCCTCCAGCGCAGCCACACGATCCTCGAATACGCCCTGCGTGGAGTTTGTCAGTCGGCCGTAGATATTACCGGCGTCGCGCAGTCCGAAGCGATCGGCAGCGTGCTGACTGTTGTGAAACACATAGCTCGTGGTCTGGTAGATGGGCACCGCACGGGCGTCGGTTGCGGGGTCGGCCTGTTCCTGGCCTACATGAAGCTGCAAAGTCTCGAAACGATAATTCTTCTTACTCATAATCTTTTCCTTTCCTTTTTATTTGTTATTAATAATTTTCTGGGTGCAAAGGTAAGGAGATTAGAACTATCCACCAAATTTTTGGCAAAATCAAGAAGATATATCTGTATTCATACAATTCTTAGATATTTATTCCAAAACCTGCCATTCAAGACTATTTCAGCAGAATAATATTCTATTTCACGATTTTAGCTATTTGCTCCCTCCCTATAGGGAGGGCTGGGGTGGGTCTCTTTGTCTACAATGGCCGCAACACACGAGTCCGACCACACATTTTCGGCCGTTTCAACCATGTCGATGATGGTATAGATGGGCAGGATGATACCCAGGATGCCTATCGGCCCGCCGATGCCCGACATCAGCGAGAGCGTCAGGAAATAGCAGCCCATCGGCACACCGGCATTGCCCACGGCCGAGACCACCGATATCAATATCCACAGCAGGATGGTGGGCAGCGTCAGCACCGTGCCGCCATTCTGTATGATAAATAAAGAGGTGATGAGGATAAAGGCCGCACAGCCGTTCATGTTGATGGTGGTGCAGATGGGCAGCACAAAGCGGGCTATCTCGCGGTGCACGCCCAGTCGCTGCTCGGCGGTCTCCATCGTGACGGGTAGCGTGGCGGCACTGCTCTTGGTGAAGAGCGCCATCAGCACGGCGGGCATCATGCGCCCCATCACGTGAACGGGATTCAGTCCACGGGCCAACAGCAGCAGCGGCAGCACCACGAAGAACTGGATGACGTTGCCGCCCAGCACCACCAGTGTGTATTTGCCTATCGAGTCGGCCACCACGCCTGCGCTGACCTGTGCCGACAGTTGTGCCGAGAAGGCCACGATGCCTATCGGCAGCGTCCATATCAGCCAGCGGATGAGCAGGAACAGCAGTTCCTGCAACCCTAGCAGTCCCCGGGTCACCACCGCCTTGTTCTCGCTGTCGGGCAGTTTCGACAGGGCGATGCCCACGGCGAAGGCCAGCAGCAAAAGTGAGAGTACGTTGCCTTCGAGGAAAGGCCGCACGATATTGTTGGGCACCACGCTCAGGATATGACTGTAGTACGACACCTGGGGTGCTTCGGCCACGGCGGCCTCGCCCTGGCTAACCGCCTCGGTGGGCAGGTTGCCCGGTGCAATGGCCACATAGAGCAGCGCGCCCACCACGGCTGCTGCAAGCGTGGTGAGCAGTGTGTAGCAGAGCGTGCGTCCGAAGATGCGGCCCGAGCCTTTCGAGCCGAAAGTGGCGAAAGTGGTGATTACCGATAACACGATTGTGGGCACTGCCAGCAGTTGGAACAGCCGGGTATATACCACTGCCACGAATTCCATCAGCTGGTCGAGCCAGTGCAGACCGAGCATTCCCAATGCACCGCCCGCCGCCATTGCGGCTATCCAGATTAAAGTTCTTTTCATGCTATAGTTCAAACGTAAGATTCAAATAGATATTGCGTCCCTTTTGTGGAATATGGCACCAGTCGGCATAGGTGGCGTAGTGCCTGTCCGTGAGGTTCTCAACGCCTGCCCTGACGCTGAATTGCGAGTTACCGGCGCTGAACTGCCGGGCAGCTGAGATGTTGACGATGGTCCACGCTGCCGTAGGTGTCTCGCCATACTTCGCGCCATACTTCGACTGGCGGGCATGTCCCTTCAGCTCCGCCATCACGCTCAGTCGTCCCGTGGTATATGTAATTCGCGACAGATAGCTCAGCGGGGCAATCAGCGGCAGGCCGTCGCCCTCGTCATCGCGCCCCAGGCTGTAGGCTCCCTTCGCCGTCAGGCGCAGTTCCTTCAAGGGTTGCCAGTCGGCCGTCAGCGAGATGTTGGCAATGGTGGCATGCGGAATGTTGCCATACACCTTCACGCCCTCGGCACCAACCGTCATGGCGCTCAGCCGCCGCTCGAACTGTCCGATGATATAGTTGTAGAAGAAAAAAGCGTTGGCATCAAGACCAATGGATAATTGAGAATTGAAAAAAGAGATTTGATAATTGGCGTTCACCTCGATGGCGCTTTCGTTCTTCAGCCGCGGACAGCCGATGTAGTCGTATTGGTCGAACGTGTTATTCAGGTAGTAGCCGTAGGCCTCCGTCACCGTGGGGGCACGGCTGCCCCAGCCGATGCCGGCAGAAAAAAGACTGGCGGCCGACTGCAGCTGGTAGCTGGCGGCAATGCGGCCGGTGGTCTGATGATACTGCTGCTGCATGCCCGGGAAGAAAACGCTCAGCGCCTGATATCCCTCGTCGCTGTTCAGCCGTTGGTGCTGCCACGACAGTTTTCCCGTGAAGTGCAACGTTGAGGAGGCCGTCAGCCGGATGTCGTCGGCCAGCGCGGCACCCACGTTCAGCGTTCCCACGTCGGGCCAGGTCACCATATACATGGGTGCTGCACCGCCGGGATACATGGTCATGTCGGCAAACAGCCGGTTGTAGTAACCGTCGATGTTCAGTCTGGCTGTGTGCCTTCCTGCGCTGCCGGTCAGCAGCGAGTAGGCGCCCGCCGTCCAGCTCTTGCCGGGCATGTCCATGTGTATTTCCACGTCGGGGCGTTTGGTATCGTCCATGATGTGCGTGATGTGGTTGTAGTATACCTTTGTCTCCCATGTCTCCAGCTTCGAGTCGTTGAAAAGATGCTTGTAGGCCAGCGACGTGATGATGGCCTCGGCCTTGGCCACGTCCATGTTCAGGGCCGGATACCCCACGTCGGTGGCGCGGTCGGCAATGAGCGTTGCCTCGGCTATGTCGTTGGCGGTCAGCCGTAAGCCGCCGTTCACAAAGGCATTCACCTTCTGGAACTGCGAGAACTCCACCTCGCGGCTGCCTCCCGCCTTGTAGTTACCGGCATGGCGATAGAAGGCGCCGCCGTTCACATATACGCTCTGAGCCGAGTAGGCTCCGTCGGCACCGTACACCTGCAAGTGGCCGTTGCCTTCGTAGCCTGCCGTGACAGTGGCCGCACGGGGTGCCGCGCCGAATCCCGCCTTGCGCAGTCGGAGGTCGAGCGCCCCACCGATGTTTCCCGTTGCCTGCGGGTTGCCGTTGAGTCCGCTGCTGAGGCTGATGCTCTGCAGGTTGCCGCTTTCCACATACGAGGAGACGGGGTCCATCTTGTCGGTGCAGGCATAGAATATCTTCATGCCGTCGATGGTGGTCGAGAGGCGCTCAGTCTGCATGTTGTTCACCATCGGTTCCCAGGCATACGATCCGCGGCGCACCAGTTCCACGTGTGACAGCTCCCGCAGGTGCTCGTCGATAGAGGCCACCTGTCCCTTGGCCGACCGTTTGCCGCCCTGTCCGCGTGATACGACCACCACCTCGTCCAGATGTTGCGGCGAGGTGGTGAGGGTGTCATTATGAAGTCCTATTATCGCAAAGAGTAATCCTATCATACAATCCTATAAAACAATCTTGTCTTCTCTCTCATCTTTCATCTATATCGTTACATCCCAGTAGAGCGAGCTTAGCTCTTCGCCGCCAGCCACGATGTTTCCCTGCTGGTCCTTCACCGTCAGGTGAATGCGCCAGAGTCCCGTCATCGTCAGGTTGATGCTGCCTTTGTAGCTGCCGTCGTTCTGCTTCAGCAGTGGCGTGTTATTGGGCGACGTGTGGTTGCCCATGTCGGGCATACGCGGGTCGATGTCGATGGTGAACGTCTCCGAAGCCTGTGCGTAGGGTACAGTAGCTGTTGCTGACTTCTTCGACACATAGGCCCTGATGTCGTTCGTTCCCGTCTGCCATTCATTGGGATTCACTAGCGAGAGGTAGTAGGTGTCGTTGCCCACTTTGAACGACTTCAGCCACGACTGGCCCTCGGGCAGGGCGCTGACGGTGATGTCCTTTTCCACCACGCTTTGCTTGCTGTCCACCACCTGCACATCGTACGACAATGTCCACGAGCCAGCCTCACTGGTGTTCATGAGGAACGATACCCAGCCACGCTTCACGGCCAGATAACCGTCGTTGAACGATTCCACGCTGTTGCCCACGGGTGTGCTGTGCTTCATGTTCATCTTGGTCATCAGCATCACGGGCGTCAGACCAGTCACGTTGAAGTTCTTGACGTAGTTGCCGTTCTTTTTCTTCGTTGCCACAAAGAAAATCTCGTTGTAGCCCACATGGAACGAGCCGTCCGACGAGTAGGCAAATACATTATACTGTCCGTCGACCACCGTCGAAAGCTCAGGGATAATCTTCACCGTCTGCAGGAACCGATACACCTGCAGCGCCTCCTCTGCCGAGCAGCAGTCGATGTCGCCGTCTATTGTGATACCTGGGATGTCGATAGCCTGACCGCCCCAATCGTCGTTCGAGTTGCAAGAGGACAGTCCCACCAGAACTATCCCTGCGAGAAACAATCTCATTACCTTTTTCATATCTATATCATTTTAGAAGTTTATCGAGTGCAAAGGTACGGCGATTTCCTGGATGCCACAATCGCCTTTTCGCGGCATTTCATATACCAAACGTTTGGCATGTCTCGTCTTTTCCGGCTAATTATTCGGTGGTTCTCCATCTTTTAATAATTCCTTCAAAAGTAATTTAGTCTAATTTACAAAGTAATTTAGTCTAATTTACATTTCAATTTAGTCTAAATTACCGAGCAATTTAGTCTAATTTACTTTTCGGTTTAGTCTAAATTTTTATTGAAAAAATGTTTTGGGGGATAAAAACGGCAAATAGCACAGGTTGCACAGTGCCTGGCCGTTCCCGGCTGACTGTGCAATCTGTGCCGTTTGCCCGTTTTAATTCAAATTAATATCCGGGGTTCTGTGCGATGCCGAGATCCTCGCCCGACAGGCCTTTGGGGATGGGCTGGCGGTAATGCTTGCCGCGTACATTGTTGTATTTAGCCACCAGGTGGTTGTGAACTTTCTGGAAATAGGCCTCCTGGTCAGAAGTGTAGGTGTCCAGAGTCTTCCAGTTGTCGCTGAAGTGCTTGTAGTTCTTCACCTGCTGCACCGACGAGATGAGGTCTTTCCAGCGGTAGCTGTTCAGCACAGAGAACTGCTCGTAGGTGAACTCGTAGTCCCATTCGCGCTTGATCTGGTCGAAGGTGGGAGCGCTGACGGTGGCGATACCTGCACGCTTGCGCAGCTGGTTGAAGGGTTCTGCTGCCTCGCTGTTGCGGCCCAGCTGTACCAATGCCTCTGCTTTGATGAGCAGCACCTCGGCATAGCGAATCTCGATGCGGTCCACAGAATTCTGCTTGATTTCCAAGTTCTCGGCGTCGTCGTAGCTCTGGTCTACGCCTTTACCGTTGATAGGCGTGTAGATGGGAGAGTAGTAGTGGTGAACAAGTCCGGTCTCCGGGTTCTTGATTTCCGTGAAATAGGTTTCAGCCAGACGCTTGTCGTTGGGCTGTTCAGCCTTCCAGTCGTCGTAGAGGTTATCGTCGGCCACCTCGGTATGGTTCTGCTTATAGCCGTTTCCGTTCTCGCCGTTCTGGAAGGGGAAGGTCCACGAGCAGTGCGTCTGGTGGTTGCCCTGGGCGTCATTCTTGTCGCCGCCGTGGGCAATGGTGAAGAGGTGCTCGTTGGTGCCGCGCTTGTTGCTCTCGTTGTCACGGCCAAACAGTTTTGAGTAGTCGGGGTCGAGAGCCAGCTTGCCGCTGCTGATGACCTTGTCGGCATACTCTACGGCCTTCTGCAGACGGGCGTCGTTCTTGCTGAATGCAGGGTCTTTCTGGGTGTTTGCAATGGCGGTTACCTGTTCGGCCGTAAGCGGGTTGTCGCCCCATACCAGATAAGTACGCGCCAACAGGGCCTGAGCAGCCTGCTTAGAGGGAATGCGGGGGTCGCCGCTATAGTCGAGCAGCAGGCGCTCGGCATCGGTCAGGTCCTTTACAATCTGTGAAAAGACGTTGTCGATGCTCTGGCGCTCGGTGGTGCTGCCGCCTTCCTCGGTAAATACGGGAATCTCGCCCCACAGCTGTGTCAGCTTCAGATAGGCCAATGCACGCAGGAACTTGGCCTTGCCAACGGCTGCATTATAGCCGGCCTGCGACACCTTGCCTGTCTTCAGCGAGTTGCTGATGGTGGTGATGGCCTCATTGTCTTGTGCGATACCCAGCAGCAGGTGGTTGAATATCTTCACCTGATACCACGTATCAGGGGCCTGCTCGAAGCGGCTGTTCAGTGGGCCTTCCTTGCTCTCTTCGCCCTCGAACGAAATCAGCTTGTTTGAGTTTAATTCAATGATAAACGAGAACGACGACGACAGCGGCTGCCAATGGCTGTACACGCCGTTCACCAGCGACAGGGCGCTGGCATCGTCGGCCACCACGTTCTTATCGTCAATCTGGTTGTTGCTTACATTGTTGTCGTCATCGCTGCTCGAGCAGGAAGTGAAACCTGCCACGAGTGTAGCTGCCAGGGCAGCACCAAAGATAAAGTTTTTCTGTTTCATACTGAAATCTCCTTCTTACCTTAATTTAATTAATATATAGGTTTCTTATTCTCTCTGTGTGATGTCAGAATCACGGGTGCAAAGGTACGGCGCTTTCTCCACGTGCACAATCCCGTTTTTGTGGCATTTCGCATACCCTCTTTTTGGTATTCGCCGTCAGATGGTCAGCGTAATGCCGAAAGTGAAGCTGCGCGACGAGGGATAGACGCCGTTGTCGGTGCCGCTGCTCACTTCGGGGTCGTAGCCCTTATAGGGGGTGATGGTGAAGAGATTCGAGGCCGTGGCAAATACCCTGACGCTTTCCAGCACTCGCTTTCCGCCGTTCAGCTTCCACAGATAGCCCACGGTCAGGTTGCGCAGTTTCAGATAGCTGGCGCTCTGCACATAGCGGCTGTCGACATAGCTGAAGGGGCGTGCGTTAGAGGCCAGGGGCAGCGTCTGACTGCCGTTCTGGGGAGTCCATGCGTCGAGCACGGTGGTCAGCACGTTATACGAGTCGCCCGTCTGCTCCAGCCGGTTGGCCAGCGCGTTATACACCTTATTGCCATAGCTGCCTGCAAACGATGCCGAAATGTCGAAGCCGCCATACGACAACTGCGTAGAGAAGCCATAGATGAGCTTGGGCTGTGTGCTGCCCAGCACCACGCGGTCGTTGCCGTCGATGTGGTTGTTGTGGTCGGTATCAACAAACTTCAGGTCGCCGGGCCGGGGTGTCTGTCCGTTCACGGTGGGCAGCTGGCTCACGTCCTCACCTTGTTGCACAATGCCGTCGAACTGCAGGCCATAGAAGGCGCCCAGCGATTCGCCCTTGCGCAGAATCTGCTGTTTCTCTGATCCCAGTATCACGTCGTTCGTGACACCCATGTCCGTAATCTCGTTCTTGTTGTAGGCGGCATTGACGCTAACCGTCCACAGCAGTTTGCGGCGCTGCAGCAGGGTGGCATCCACGCTCAGTTCCACGCCCCGGTTCACCACGTTGCCCACGTTCTGCATCTGTGTAGTCACACCGTTGGCAAAGCCCATGGGCACCACCAGCAACAGGTCGCTGGTCTTTTTGTAGTAGGCATCGAACACCACGTTCACCCGGTTCTTCCACAATCCAAGGTCGAAGCCTATGTTATACGATGCCGTGGTTTCCCATTTCAGGTCGTCGTTGGCCGTGTTTTGCTTGGCATAGCTGCTCGAACCGCCATACGAACCAGTGGCATAGCTGGTGGTGAAAGCATAGTCGGGAATCTCCTGGTTGCCCACCAGTCCGGCCGATACGCGCAGTTTCAGGTTGTCGATGGCCTTCGCGCTGGAGAGGAAGCGCTCTCTGTCAACGTTCCACGACACGCCCAGCGAGGGGAAGTAGCCCCAGCGGTGGTCCTTGGAGAAACGGCTCGAGTTGTCGGCACGGAAGGTGGCCGTCACGTTATAGCGGTTCAGCAGGGTGTAGTTCACGCGGGCAATCAGCGAGTTCAGACTGGCTTCCGAGATGCCCGTCTGCGGGGTATAGGTGCCGGCGCCGTCGCCCAGGTTATACTGTTTCAGCGCTTCGTTGGTGAAATGGTTGGTGCGCAGGTTGCTGTAGGTGGATTTCGAAGTCTGTCGCGTAAAGCCTGCCAATGCGTCCAGATAGTGGATGCTGCCGAAGTTGCGTGCGTAGGTGGCCGTGTATTCCTGCTGCCAGATGTCGGTCTGTCGGTTGCCCGTGCCGCCGATGCCCTGCGTGGCCAGTCCCAGCGAGGTGTATGCTCCCGAGAAATAGTTCTGCGTCAGCTTCTCGCTGCTGAGTCCCACGGTGGCTTTCAGCGTCAGGTCGCCAATGCGATAGCTGGCCCACACGTTCGAAAGCAGATAGTTGTTCACGTTCTCGGCCACGCTCTCACGGAGGTCGTACACCGGGTTCGAGGCATGGTCGCCAATGGCAAAGTAGGTATATTCGTAGGGATTCTTGAAGTTGTAGGTGCCGTCCTGATTATAAACGCTGATCACAGGCGGCATCAGCAGCGCATAGACAAAGCTGTTGGTGATGCCGGCCGAATAGGGCGACGAGTTGAACACCTGCTCCTCGGTGGTGGTCAGGCCCTGTTGCACTGAGCGGCCATAGGTGGCGTTCACGCCAAAGCGCAGTCCCTCGCGCAGTTCCCACTCCACGTTGGTGTGGAAATTGTAGCGTTCGAACCCCGTGTTAAGCACAATACCGTCCTGATTGGTATAGTTGGCCGAGAAGGCATAGCGGTTCTTTGCCCCCGAGCCCGTGATGCTCAGCTCGTGACTCTGCTGGGTGGCGGTGCGCAGCACGGCCTGCTGCCAGTCGGTGCCTTGGCCGAGTGCACTGATTTCAGCGTCGCTGTATCCGGCCTTGTTGCTGAAATAGTCTTTCTGCAGCTGTGCCCACTGGGTGGCGCTGAGCAGGTCCAGCTTCTTGCTGATGCGGCTGGCGCCGATATTGTAGGTATAGCTGATGTGCGACTTGTTCTCGCCGGCCTTGCCCTGACGGGTGGTTATCATAATCACGCCGTTGGCACCGCGCGAGCCATAGATGGCCGTGGCCGACACGTCTTTCAGCACCTCCACGCTCTCAATGTCGTTGGGGTTGACGGTTGCCAGCGGGTTCAGTCCGCTGGCCAGTCCGCCCAGTCCGGTGCTGCTGTTGGCTGCATCCTTGAAATAGATGAAGCCGTCGATCACATAGAGGGGTTCGTTCGATGCGTTTACCGAGTTACCGCCACGGATGCGGACCTGACTTTCGGATCCGGGCTGTCCGCTCGATGCCGTCACGTTCAGTCCGGCCACCTTTCCGCTCAGGGCACCGTCGAGTGTGGCGGCCTGCGACTGGCCGAACACGTCGGCCCCGACCGTCGTCACGCTGCCCGTCAGTTGGGTGCGTCGCTGCGTGCCGTAGCCCACCACCACTACTTCCGAGAGCTGGCGTGTGTCTTCTTGCAGACGGATGTCGACCAGCGAGTCGCCTCCGGCGATGCTCACCCGTTGGTTCTCGTAGCCCACGTAGCTCACGCTGATTTGCGAGGGGAAGGTGGTGATGTCCAGTTGGAAATGTCCCTCGGTGTCGGTCACGGCTCCCACCTTATTATTATAGATGATGGATGCTCCGATGATAGCCTCACCCGTCTTGGCATCGGCCACATACCCGTTGATAGGGGTGGCCGATGCCTGCGTCAACGATATGGCTAAGACAAATGCGATTGTTGTATTCTGAAAACGCTTCATACCTTTATACTGTTTAATGATTAAAATGCAGTAGAAAAAATCACAGTGCAAAGGTACGGCGGTTTAGGTGGTTCCACAATACCGCCGTTTGGGCATTTCAGCTCACTAAGGTTTGGTATACTATAATGCTTAATGCTTAATTCTTAATGCATAATTTCTAACACCCAACACCCAAATCTAAATATAGAATTCCGACGGATCGATCAGTCCCGAGCGTACTGCATATTTGGTGGCTTCGTAGGCGGTGTTGACATGCAGTTTGCGGAAGATGTTTTTCTTGTGGGTATTGATGGTGTGGATGCTTGAGAAGCGCTCTGCGGCTATCTCTCTGGTGGTCTTGCCCATGGCCACGGCGCGCAGTATTTCGGTCTCGGTGGTGGTCAGTGTGTCGGTTTTCTCGTCTTCCAGCTGACGGGAGAGCATGATTTCCATGGCTTGCTGACTGATATAGCGTGTGCCCTGAGCTGCCTGGCTCAGGGCATTTCGAATCTCCGACAGCGGACTATCCTTGAAGACGACACTGAATGCCGGCGAGGCATAGAGCACGCGGGAAAGGAATCCTGGCGTCAGGCTGTCGCTGAGCAGCAGCCAGCGCGTCTCGGAAAAGCGTTCGCTCGTGGTGAGCAGTTGGTCTTCCGAGATAAAGTCGAAAAGGGCGTAGTCGAGCACCACCACGGAATGCTCGTGGCCGGTGAGCAACTCTGTCAGCCGCGCCTTGTCGGAAGCGTAGAAGACGGTGTTCTGGTTGTCACGTCTGATGATGCTCTCGATGGCAAAGCGCGTCAGGTCTTGTTTGTCGGCCAGAATATAGCAGTTCACAGTTTTATAATGCTTAATTCTTAATGCTTAATGCATAATTCTAAATTCATAATTCATAATGCATCTGCTTGTCCACCACTTCGCCGTTTTTGATGGAAAACGAGTTGAGGTGGATTCCCTCGTGGAGCGAGAGAATGGCGTAGCGGATGTTGGGGTCGAGGGCCAGCCGGAGGTCTTCCACGGAGGGACGCGAGGGCGATGTCGGGTGACTGTGCCAGTTGGCCAGAATCTTCAGACCCTTGCTTCGGGCATATTTCAGCGCGGCAAACTGGTCGCGGGGCGCAAAGGCGAAATGCTCAGGCGAATGGTCGATGTTCTCCATCCTATAGTTCTCGGTGACGGCGTCGCCCTGTCCCAGCAGGTATCCGCACGTCTCGTTGGGTGCGTCCTGCTGGGCCTGGGCAATCATTACATCAATTACATGCTGTGGTATGGTCATTTTATGCTTAATTCTTAATGATTCTTTAAGTCGCATGCTGCCTGTTCGTAGTCAATCAGATGGTCGATGGTGGGATGACTGCCGCAGATGGGGCATGTGTCGCGGTGACGGACCTGTACGGTGCGGAACTGCATCGACTTGGCCTCGAAGGTGAGCAAACGGTTGGTGAGCAACTCGCCAACGCCAGTGAAATACTTCAGCGTCTCGGCAGCCTGAATGGTGCCCAGCATACCGGCAATGGCTCCCAGCACTCCGGCCTGCGAACAGGTGGGCACGGCGCCGGCAGGTGGCGGTTCCTTGAACATGCAGCGATAGCAGGCCGTGCCGGGCAGATGGGTGAACGTCTGACCGTTGAAGCGCAGGATGCCGCCGTGAGAGAAAGGCTTGCCCGCCATGACGCACGCGTCGTTGATAAGGAATTTCACGGGGAAGTTGTCGGTGCCGTCAACGATGAAGTCGTACTCGTTGATGATGTCGAGGGCATTTGTAGAGTCGAGGAACTCGTAGTAGGTGTCAACCACAACGTCGGGGTTGATGGCCTGGATTTTCTCCTTGGCACTTTCCACCTTTGGGCGGCCCACATCCTTCGTGAAATGGATGACCTGCCGCTGAAGGTTGCTCAGGTCGACCACGTCGGCATCGATGATGCCGATGCGTCCGATACCCGCTGCTGCAAGGTAGAGTGCGACGGGGGCTCCCAGACCTCCGGCTCCCACCACCAGCACACGGCCGTTCATGATTTTCTCCTGTCCCTCGACACCCACGTCTTGCAGCAGGATATGCCGCGAATAGCGCTGTATCTGTTCTTCTGTGAAATCAATCATACCGAGCCTCCTCCCATGAAGTACAGGAAATCTACTGTGTCGCCTTCTTTAATCTCCAGGGAGTCCCACTCAGTGCGGTCCACGAAGTCGTCGTTCAACTGCACGCTGACCATTTCGGGCTGTTCCACATTGTTCTGCTTGATAAGCTCTGTGAGGCTGATGCCGGACTGCACCTCCTGCACCTCGCCGTTTACTGTAATCTTTGCCATATTCTTTATCTGCCTATTATTTTCTTGATTGCTATCACTAATTTATCCACGTCGTCACGGGTGTTGTAGAGGGCGAAGGTGGGGCGCACGCTCATCTCGTAGCCAAGGGCACGCAGGGCGGGCTGTGCACAATGGTGACCGGCACGCACGGCGATGCCTTCCTTGTCGAGCAGGGTGCCCACTTCGGGCACGGGGATGCCGTCGAGCACGAAACTTACCACCGAAACGCGCTGCTTGGGATTGCCTATGAGCGTCAGTCCGGGAATCTGTCCCAGCTGTTCGCGGGCATATTCCGTCAGCTGGTGCTCATGATGCTCGATGTTGCGGATGCCGAGCCGGCTCACGTAGTCGAGGGCCGCACCCAGTCCGATGGCATCGGCCACGTTGGGCGTTCCAGCCTCGAACCGTGCCGGCGGCACGTTGTATTCCGTGCGCTCGATGGTAACGTCCTTGATCATGTTGCCGCCACCCTGCCAGGGCTGCATCTTGTCGAGTAGTTCCTTGCGGCCATAGACCACGCCGATGCCGTTGGGGCCGTAGATTTTGTGGCCGCTGAACACGAAGAAGTCGGCTCCCAGCTGCTGCACGTCGACGGGCGTGTGGGCAATTGACTGTGCCCCGTCTATCAGCACCGGAATCTGGTGCGAGTGGGCGATGTCGATGATGCGCCGCACGTCGTTGATGGTGCCGAACGTGTTGTTGACATGTCCGACGGAGATGAAGCGCGTGCGCGGCGTGATGAGCCGCTCCAGTTCCGAGAGAATCAGGTCGCCGTTCTGGTCGGTGGGGATGGCTCTCAGCGTGGCACCCCGCTCTTGGCAGACGCGCTGCCAGGGCACGATGTTGGCATGATGGTCAAGCTCTGAAACGATGACTTCGTCGCCCGGCGTCAGATATTGCCGTCCGTAGGCCTGTGCCACCAGGTTGATGCCCTCGGTGGTGCCGCGCACGAAGATGATTTCCTCGCTGGTGGCGGCATTGATGAACCGCTGCACCTTTTCGCGGGCCTCCTCGTAGGCATCGGTGGCACGGGCGGCCAGCGTGTGGGCCCCGCGGTGGATGTTCGAATTATACGTCTTGTAGTAATCCGAAATCTTGTCGATTACCTGGATGGGCTTCTGCGTCGTAGCACCGTTGTCGAGCCATACCAGGTCGTGACCATTCACCTGCTGGTTCAGCACGGGGAAGTCCTTCTTGATCTGCTCCGAGTTCAGCGTGTCGGCCTCTTCGTAGTGCAGGTCTCTGAGCTTCTGCGTCTCGGGGATGCCTATGCCGAAACCATCCTCCTGCGGGAGCATCCGGGGCGTCACTTCTGCGTCATCCACGTAGGGCAGCTCTTCGAATCCGCTGCCGCCCGCCAGCAACTGCTCGAATCCCGCCTTGAGCGCATCGAGGTTGAGGGGCTCGCCCAGCCATTGGCCTGCTGCCAGCAGTTTGTCGTCGGGCAATACTTGCCGTCGGGCGTCCTGCCATTCTTCAGGGCAATACTTCAGGGCGATTTCCTTCAGCAGAGCCAGCGAACTGTCCTGTCCGGGGAAACTATTAAGTTCTGAAAGGTTTATCATTTATTTCTCCACTTTATTACGATGCTGATAGTCGTGATAGTAGCCCACTTCCACATTTTCCAGTACAGCGATGGCGTCGTCGGTCAGCGTGGCCAGCGAGAAGTACTTGGTGAGCAGATAGGATGCCACGCCGAACTTGTCGAGTCCCATCAGACGGGCCGAGAGCGAAGGACCAACCTCGCCGGGGATGCCGCTCTGGTGGAGTCCGATGACGCCTTGGTTCTTCTCACCGACGCGCACCAGGATAATCTTTGTGGTGCCTACGCCGCGACCTGTCAGATACTGGCCTTCCACTTCCACCTTGTCGGAGGGGATGATGGGCACGCCGCGCCATAGGATGACCTTCGTGCCGAACAGGTCGGTGGTCACAGGCGGTACGCCGCGCCAAGTACACTCGCGCTCGAAGGCGGCGATGGCACGCGGATGGGCAATGAAGAAGGCGGGTTCCTTCCACACCAGCGAGAGCAGTTCGTCGAGGTCGTCGGGCGTGGGCGAGCCGTAGCGGGTGGTGATGCGGTAGGCCGGGTTTACGGCAGACAGCAGACCGAACTGCTTGTTGTTGATGAGTTCCCACTCCTGGCGCTCCTTGATGCTCTCAATCGAGAGGCGCAGCTGCTCTTCCAACTGGTTGTAGGGGTTGTTGTAGAGGTCGCTTACGCGGGTATGTACGCGTACAACGGTCTGCAGCGTGTTCAGCGAGTATTCTGTGGGCTGCTCCTCGTAGTCGATGTAGGTCTCGGGGATGATGTTGTCCTCTTCGTGACCGCTCACCAGGTCGATGTGTTTCTCGCCGTGGTCGTTCACCGTGGCCTTCAGTCGCAGTTGCTTGTCAACGGCCTTTGTGAAGGTCTCGCGGAAGTCGGGCACCTCCTTGATGAACTTTTCCAGTTCTTTCAGTTTCAGTCCCAGGAACACGGTGGGCGTGATGGCACGCACCGACACGGTGGATTCGGCATCGTCGAGCAGGTCGGTCTCGCCGAAATACTCGCCGTCGCCCAGCAGGGCAATGCGCAGTTCCTCGCCGTGAGGACCCTTGCTGATTACCTCGGCCTGACCGTTGGCCACGATGAAGAATTTCTGCTTGTCCTTGCCTTCCTCTACGAACAGTTTGCCTATTTCCACTTCCTTCGTCTCGAACGAGCGGGCCAGGCGGTTCACAATCTCGTCGTCGAACTCCGAGAACAGTGGGATGGCCTTCAGGCTCTTGGCCGAGAACGACGGTACGCCGTTCAGATACTGAATCGGCAGACGCTCGCTCTTGCGTAGCTCTACCTTTGTGCGGTTCACACGGAACGTGCCGCCGCTGACCTGCACCCACGGCAGCAGTTTCAGCAATAGCCTCGGGGTAATACTGCCCATCTGCGGGGCGGTCTTGGTTGTCGTCGCCAGTCTTCTGGCGGTGGCAGTGGTAACACTGCGCTGGAGATTTGAATCTGCCATAATATAAGCCCCCCTATTATCCCCCCAATGGGGGGAGACCGTTACAGGAGCCTGGGTCTGGGTTGTTTTATTTATTTTTTGATGATTACCTTGTGGGTGGTTCCTTCCACATGCTCCACGCCAATCACGTTGTAGCCCTGGTCTTTGGCGTTGCGTGGAACATTGTCGAGGGGTTCGCCCTCCGTGAGCAGCACCTCCAGGATGTCGCCCGGCTGCAGCTTCGACAGCTCAATCTTGGTCTTGACGAACGTCATCGGGCAGTGCTCCTTCGTGATGTCTAATACTTTTGTTGCCATATCCTTACTTTTTTAAATGAATAATGTCTGTCCCCCTTCGCTCAGGTTCAGGAACGAAGCTACGCCGAGCACGTCCTTCACCTCGGGAATAAAGTCTTCTTTCTTCAGACCGAGCACGTGCATGGCCATCTCGCAGGCATACAGGTTGATGCCTAACAGTTTGGCGGCTTCCACCAGTTCCTCCAGCGTTGCCACATTGTTCTTACGCATCAGGTAGCGGAAAATCTTCGGACCTGCCCCGAGGAAGTTGAAGCGGCTGGTCGGGGTGACGCTGAGGCCTCCCATCATGAAGCCGAAAATCTTGGTCAGCCAGTTGCCGCCCGTGAACGAACGGCCCTTCTTCTGCTTGATGGCATCCAGTCCCCAGAAGGTGAAGAAAATGTTCACCTCGTAGCCCACGGCAGCGGCTCCGGTGCCGAGGGTGAACACTGCCGTCAGCTTGTCGAAATCACCGCTGAAGGCGATGATGGATAGTTTCTTTGTCTCTGCCATAACTTATTCGTGATTAAACATTTGAGTGGAGAGGTAGCGCTCGCCGGTGTCGGGCAGCAGCGCCACGATGGTCTTGCCCTCGTTCTCGGGACGGCGGGCCAGTTTGATGGCGGCTGCAGCGGCAGCGCCACTCGAGATGCCGGTCAGCACACCGTCTTTTGTGGCCAGCAGTCGTCCTATGGCAAAAGCCTCTTCGTCCTTGATACGTACAATCTCGTCGTAGACGGTCGTGTTGAGCACCTTTGGCTGGAATCCTGCCCCGATGCCCTGCAACTTGTGCGGACCTGGTTTCTCGCCGCTGAGTACCGACGAGCTGTAGGGTTCCACGCCCACAATCTTCACCTTCTGGTTGTATTGTTTCAGCACCTGTCCCACACCCGTGATGGTGCCGCCTGTTCCGATGCCGGCCACGAAGATGTCGACCTTTCCGTCGGTGTCGCGCAGAATTTCCTCGGCCGTGGTCAGGCGGTGCACTTCGGGATTGGCGGGGTTCTCAAACTGCTGTGGGATATAGGCATTGCCGATTTCCTCTTTCAGTTCCTGCGCCTTGCGGATGGCGCCTGCCATTCCCTCGTAGGCCGGAGTGAGCACCAGTTCGGCTCCGAGCGACCGCAGCAGCTGGCGGCGCTCCACCGACATGGCGTCGGGCATGGTCAGTATGAGGCGGTAGCCGCGTATGGCGGCAATGAAGGCCAGTCCGATGCCCGTGTTGCCGCTCGTAGGTTCAATGATGGTAGTGCCGGGACCTATGAGTCCCTTGCGCTCAGCCCGTTCAATGAGTGCCAGTGCAACGCGGTCTTTCACGCTGCGCACCGGATTCAGGTATTCCAACTTGGCCACCACCCGTGCCTTGAGCTTCAGTTCCCGTTCCGTTCCCGTCAGTTCCAGCAGCGGCGTGTTGCCGATTAATTCTATCAGACTTTTTGCTACCTTTGCCATAGTTTTATTATTTACCTTTTTACTTTTTTACCCTTTTTACTTTTCTTCAAATGTCGTCTGCCAGCAGCGCCTGCTTGATGTCGAGCAACAGGTCGAGCGGGTCTTCCAGTCCAATGGAGAGCCGGATGGTGGTCTGTCTGACGTCCATTTGCTCCAGCTGTCTTTCGGGGAAGAGTCCGAAGATGGTCGAGGCAGGATGGATGGCCAGTGTGCGGCTGTCGAACAGATTGGTGGCCCGATGTATGAGTTTCAGCCGGTTCAGGAAACGGAAGCATTTCTCTTTCGACTCTAGGTCGATGGTGAGCATTGCGCCCGCCGTGGGGCCGAACTGCTGTTGGGCCAGCTTGTGGAAGGGATTGTCGGGCAGTCCGATGTAGTTCACCGACTTGATGAGTCCCACCTCCCTCAGTTCCTTTGCCAGCCAGAGGGCGTTGGCGGCCTGCCGCTGATAGCGCACGTCGAGCGTCTCCAGTCCGAGTGTCTGCTGATAGGCCACCTGCGGCGTCATGTAGGCCCCCAGGTTCACCAGCAGTTCGTATTTCACCCGCTGGTTGAACACCGGGAAAGTGCCGTAGTCAATAATCAGGCCGCCCAGCGATGTGCCGCCGCCCGAGATGTATTTCGTGCTCGATACCACCTCGATGTCAATGCCCAGTTCCTTCAGCGAGGTCTCGGTGAAGGGTATCACGGTCGAGTCGGCTATCACGGGCACGCCCTTTTGGTGGGCTATCTCGGCAATGGCTTTCAGGTCGGCCACTTCCTGCTGTGGGTTTGTTACGATTTCCAGGAACACGCAGCAGGTCTTCTCGTCGATGGCTGCCTCCACGGCCTCCAGGTCGGTAAGGTCTCTCAGCCGGGGTTTCACGCCAAACCGCAGCAGCGTGTTGCTGATCAGTGCCAGCGTGTTGCCGAACAGATGGCGCGACGAAACGATGGTGCGGCCTTGCGCACTGACGGCCAGCAGCGCATTGCTGATAGCGGCCATACCCGAGTTGAATGCCGTCACGTGGGCGGCTCCCGTCAGTGCCTTCACGCGCTGCTCGAAGTTGGTTACCGTGGGATTCTCCATGCGTGCATAGTCGGGCGCGTTGATGCGGTTGCAGAAGGCATCGGCCATCTCCTGGGCGTCGCCGAACTCGAATGCCACATTATTATAAACGGGCACTGCCAGCGCGCCGTAGGCATCGGGCCTGACGTAGGGCGTATGGACTGCTATCGTTTGTTTTTTCAACATTTTTTACTGCATTGATTTCGGGTGCAAAGTTAAGGGGAATAGAAATATCATCCAAATTTCTTGTTTATTTCGGAAAATATCACTAAATTTGCAGCGTCAAAAGAAAATGTTTCCGAAAAGAACGTTTTAAATCTTTACAAACAGAAAAAAATTCTGACAGATGGCTGATACGTTAGATCAAACCGACTTGCAGATACTGAAAACGCTGCAGAGAAACTCGAAGCTGACCACCAAGGAAATAGCCGACGCGGTGCATCTCACACCAACGCCCGTCTTCGAACGGCAGAAGCGATTGGAACGTCAGGGGTACATCAAGAAGTACGTGGCTGTGCTCGACCCTGAGAAGTTGGGCCAAGGGCTGTGCGTGTTCTGTAAAGTGAAGCTGAAGCATATCAACCACGAGATTGCCGACTCCTTCACCCGCCGCATCATGCGCATTCAAGAGGTCATCGAGTGCTACAACACTAGTGGTGCCTACGACTATCTTTTAAAAGTACGCGCCCGCGACATGAAGCAGTATCAGGAATTTGTGCTCAACAAACTTGGCGACATCGACTCCGTGGGCTCCATCGAGAGCACCTTCGTGATGAGCGAAGTGAAACAGAACTACGGCATCAACCTGTAGGCTGGAAGTTTGAAAATAGAATTATCAGACCTATTGACAAAAGTTGCCAATCCGAATAATTATTTGAAAAAATAGGTTTGTTGAAGGTACAAAGTAAATTAGTTTGTGCATCAAAAACCTATTAATTGACATGCAAATAATCATTATTTGACGTACAAACTAACTTACTTTGTAGTCAGAATATTGATTCCTCCATACGCGAAAAAAGATTTTTACCCCCTATACCTACTACTCTTGCTTTAAAGCGTTGTGTATTAGTCTGTTATTGGTAGTAGGAAGGGGCGTTTTACCTACTACCTTCCTACTACCGACCCCCCTATTTTGGACCGGAAATCGAAAAAGAAGCCGATTTAGACCCGTTTTTGCGAATTCATATTTCAGGCAATGGCTTTACACGCGCCTTTTTAATTACTATAAAATGTACGCATGCGCGTGGGCTGGCTGAAAAGCCTCATACGCCGCCATTGCGGGATGACAACTGATGCCAGTCAGCTAGTTTTGGGCATGTGAACGGCCTTTTAAGCTCCGGCTTCGGACAGAAATCGGGGCCTTTTTTCCCCATTGTCCGAAATACCCCATTGCGACGAAGGAAGACATGGAGAAGGTGGTGAAATACATCGTGGAACTGGGAAAGAACTTCAAATAACGGTTCCCCCGACTATTAATCTGAACAGACTGGAAGTGCAAAACTTCCAGTCTGTCTGGTTTTTCTGCATTCGACAATAAAAATTAAAAAACTATTTTTTATTTTGTATTGTGCTCACTTAATCGTACCTTTGATAGAAATCGAAGGTACTCTCGTTCGACAAAACAAACAAAAACAAGTTTTTATTTGCTTTTGTTCTCACTTAATCGTACCTTTGATAGAAATCGAAGGTACTCTCGTTCGACAAATCAAAAAAAAGCAAGCTCTTTTTTGGATTTGTGCTCACTTAATCGTACCTTTGCAAAAATATTGCACGATAAAAGATAATTGTTTAGATGAAATATGCACTTGTGACGGGCGGTTCCCGAGGTTTGGGAAGGGCTGTATGCCTGAAGCTGGCTGAGGCTGGAATGCCTGTGGTTATCAACTACCAGAGCAATGCTGAGGCAGCCGAAGAAACAAAACGGCTGGTGGAAGAAGCGGGCGGACAGGCAGAGCTGCTGCCCTTCGACGTGAGCAAGAAAGAAGAGGTGGACGGGGCGCTCGACCAATGGGAGACGACCCACCCCGACGACTATATTGCCGTGTTGGTGAACAATGCCGGTATCCGTCGGGATAACGTGATGTTCATGATGGGCGACGATGAGTGGCACTCGGTGCTCGACACGACGCTCAACGGCTTTTTCTACATCACGCGCCGGCTGCTGAAGCACATGATGCCGCGCCGCCGGGGCGGACGTATCGTGAACATGGCGTCGCTCTCGGGACTGAAAGGCATGGCCGGACAGGCCAACTACAGTGCGGCAAAGGCTGCGCTGATAGGTGCTACGAAGGCGCTGGCACAGGAGGTGGCTCCGCGCGGCGTGACGGTGAATGCCGTGGCACCGGGTTTCATTGAGACCGACATGACGAAGGGTCTGCCCCAGGAAGAACTGGAGAAGCTGATTCCCATGGGACGCTTCGGACGCCCCGAAGAGGTGGCCGCTACGGTTGCCTTCCTGGTTTCGGAGGGTGCCTCGTATATCACGGGCGAAGTGATCAGCGTGAACGGAGGGCTTTATACGTAAAAGAATTAAGAATTAAGATTTTTGAATTTTGATGTATCGCCTTCGGCGAGTAAGAATTAAGAATTATAGAAAGTAAGAATATAATGAGAAGAGTTGTAATAACTGGCATGGGTATATGGTCGTGTCTGGGAACAGACAAGGCGAGCGTGAAAGAATCACTCTATCAGGGAAAATCGGGAATTGGACTGGAACCTGAACGACTGGAATACGGATACCGCTCGGGACTGACCGGCATAGTGGAGAAACCCAAACTGAAGGGATTGCTCGACCGCCGTATCCGTGTGGGACTGGCCGAGGAGGGCGAATATGCCTATATGGCTGCCAGACAGGCATTTGAGCAGGCTGGCATTGACGATGACTACCTGCTGAACAACGAGGTGGGCGTTATCTTCGGTAACGACTCTTCGTCGAAGCCCGTGATGGAGTGTAAGCAGATTATGGACGAGAAACACGACACGGCCATGCTGGGTTCGGGCAACATATTCCAGTCGATGAACTCGACGGTGACCATGAACTTGAACACCATTTTCCATCTGCGCGGCATCAACTTCACGGTGAGCGCGGCCTGTGCCAGCGGCAGCCACAGCATAGGTCTGGGCATGATGATGATTCGTCAGGGACTACAGGACATGGTGCTCTGCGGCGGTGCCCAGGAAACGAACTACTATTCGATGGCCTCGTTTGACGCCCTGTCGGCCTTCTCCGTAAGGATGGACGAGCCGACGAAGGCCAGCCGGCCCTTCGACCGCAACCGCGACGGACTGATTCCGAGTGGCGGTGCTGCGGCGCTGGTGCTGGAAGACTACGACCATGCAGTGGCCCGCGGTGCAAAGATTCTCTGCGAGGTGGCTGGCTATGGCTTCTCGTCGAACGGCGGCGGAATCTCGCAGCCCAGCGACGACGGCAGCGTGATGGCCATGAGCCGTGCCATGAAAGATGCTGGAGTGGGGGTGAGCGATATCGACTATATCAACGCCCATGCCACGTCTACCCATCAGGGCGACATGTACGAGGCTATGGCGCTGGGCCGTCTGTTCCAGGGACAGCGTGCGCTTATCAGCAGTACGAAGTCGATGACCGGTCACGAGTGCTGGATGGCCGGTGCCAGTGAGATAGTGTATAGCATCCTGATGATGCAGCACAACTTTGTGGCGCCCAACATCAACTTCGAGGAACCCGATGAGTATTCGGAGAAGCTGAACATCACGGCCAAGACCGTGGAGACGGAGCTGAACACCATTCTGAGCAACTCGTTCGGATTCGGCGGCACAAACAGTGCGCTGGTGATTAAGAAATTGAGAAAATGAGAAATTGAGAAAACGTAATATTTGAAGCAATGAAGAAAGTAATGATAATGGTGCTGATGGCACTGATGACGATGGGTGTTTATGCCCAGGATATCCGGCTGAAGAGTGGCGATGTTGCCCCCATCATGCAGAAAGACAAGACGGCAACACTTGACCTTGACTTCTCGAAAGCCAAGCTGGCAGACCTGTCGAAGAAGGAGTTGAGTGATAAAAAGTTCCTCGAGAACATGAAGAATAACGCTCCTGAAGATTATGCAAAATGGGACAAATACAAAGAAGAATGCTATGAGTTCTTCATGGATCGCTGGAACGATGCAAAAGGTTTTTGCGAGGTGATTGAAAAAGGTAAGGCCGACTTTGTCATCCATGTGAAGTTCGACTATATCGATACGGGTAATGCCGGTGCTGCCATGTGGAGCTGGAGCGCAAAAGGCGGCGGTGTGATTATGCGCGGCACGGTGGTGGTTACCGATGCTGCGGGTAAAAAGGTATGTGAGTTTGAGGTGAATGACTTCCAGGGAAGGTCGGTTCGTGCCTTCGACATGAAATTTCCATCCTTCGGGCGCCGTATGGCCTTGTTTCACAAGAACTTGGCCAAGGATATCACCGATATTGCCAAAAAGGCAAAGAAGTGAAGCGTGAGCCATGCTCTTTTTGGTAGGAGATGTTCACGGATTATTAATATAAACACGAAAAAGAGATGAAGAAACTATTATTGTTGACATTGATGATGGTCGGGATGGCCTATGGTGCCATGGCCCAGACCGTGAAAGTGGACAGCCTCAGGAAAGCCCCCCTCGGTTTGCGTGCCAACCTGGTAATGGATTTCTCGAAGGCCACAATACATGAGATGAGCGAGTCGAACTTTGCCAAATACGAGAAAGACTGGGAGAAAGACAAGTCTTCGGTTGTGGAGAAATTTCGTGCTGCCGCCAATTTCAAGCTCGACAACGAGATGAAGCTTGGCTACTATGATGATGCCGACTACGTGATGACCGTCACGGTGAAGAGCATCAGCACGCAGGGCTTCATCGTGTGCGATGCCGTGCTGGCAGACAACAGCGGAAAGGTGTTCTTCGCAGTGGAGGACCTGAAGGGTTCCAGCGACTCGTTCTTTACGCCCGGAACCAAGCTGGCCAGGATAAAGATATGGGCAACGCTCACGGGCACCGCGCTGGGTTCGCTCATCAAGAACAGAATGTAAAGGACAATAATCCGACGTTTTTTCTTGCCGTATCTAATAGATTTCTATTAGATTAGGGGACATTTTGCATTTTTTGTGCCGTTGAATTCTTTTATTTCAAAGTAAAACTGTAATTTTGCACCCGATTTCTCAAATCCTTGGATTCAGGAGAATCATTTTCGTAAAAAGGCGTTAGAAAGCGTCTTTTTATTGTAAACATCGAACCGGAAAGAAAGATTCATGAGGTCCGATTTGGGCACATTGTCTAATGTGACACCCGAGGAGACGGGTATAGTCTCTCCCCGCATTGGGTTTGCCCCCTTTGCCTTCCCCGAAGCGAAAAGCTCAAAAACAGGGGTGTCGGTAAGATATGTGCCTGATCCAGACAAGAGCTGGTATGTGTTCCGTGCTTCCTACGGTCGTGAAGACAAGGCCTTCGATATCCTGGTGGAAGACGGCACCTACCCATATATAGCCAAACAGTATGTGGTGAAATACAGAAACGGGAGAAGGATTAAGAAGATGAAGTCGCTTATCCCGAACCTGATATTTGTATATACCACCAGGGCGAAGGCTGACGAATATGTGAACAAGACACCTGCGCTCTCGTTCCTGAGCTATTACCTGAATCATTTCAAGAAAGACGGGGAGGACAAGAACCCGCCGCTGACCGTTCCCGAGAAGGATATGGCCACGCTGATCAGGACTGCCGAGACGAAGAGCGAGCACCTGCGTTTTGTGGATCCCTCGCAGTGCCACTACAAGAGTGGAGAGTCGGTCATCATCACCGACGGAATGTTCAAGGGCGTGGTAGGCAAGGTGGCCAGGGTGTCGGGGCAGCAGAGGGTTATCGTCTCGATTACCAACGTAGGCCTTATCTCAACGGCCTATATCCCCACGGCGTTCATTGAAAAACTGACATAAGCGAGAAGGATGTTCTCATTGAATAGAAGGAAAGACGGGTCAACCTACGGCAATGCATGGATGTACCGCACCATCATCTTTATGCTGAAGCACATCAACATAAAGGTGTTCTATTGGTTCATGGCCGTAGTGGTGATTCCCCCGACCCTGATATTCAGTCCCGGCGCGCGGCTCACCTACCGGTATTTCCGTCAGAAAAGAGGCCTTGGCAGACTGAAGTCGTGGTGGTACACCTATCGCAACCACTGCATTTTCGGGCAGACCGTGATTGACAAGTTTGCCATGTATGCCGGTCATAAGTTCAAGATAACCTACCACGGACTTGACGAGTTTATCGAGCTGGAGAAAGACCCCACGCCTCTGCTCCTGCTGAATGCCCATATCGGCTGCAGCGAGATAATAGGCTATTCGCTCCGGCTGACCAAGCCGTGCAACGTGCTGGTCTTTGGCGGCGAGAAACAGTCGCTGATGAATTACAGGAAATCCTCGTTTGGCGACATGAACATGAGGATGATACCGGTGGGTATAGAAACGTCGCACAGCGATGAGATTATCAAGGCCCTCGACAATGGTGAGACCATCAGTGCATTTGCCGACAGGTTTATGAATGCCAAGAAACTGATTGTCTCGAAGGTTCACGGTCATCAGATTAACCTTGCCAAGGGTCCGTTCTCGATAGCCGTTAACAGAGGAATGAATGTCATGATGATCAGTGCGATGAAAGAATGTGACGGTTCCTATACCTCGTTTATGACACCATTGCACTACGACAAGACGCTCGCGAAGAGCAGTGAACAGCGACAGCAGATTGCCGATGCCTACACGGCAGAGATAGACCGTCTGCTCGACCTCTACCCCCTGCAATGGTTCAACTATTCAGACCCTTGGGTGAACAACTAAACTTTAATTCTCTCAACTATAATGGATTTATTCCCCGACTTAAAAAAACATTACACAAAAGAACAGCTCTCGGCAAGAGACGCCCAGCGCCAGGCAGAGTTCATCGCCTGGGGTCCTGTGGTGTTTCAGGCTTCAAGGCTGATGGTGAAGTTCGGTATCTTCGACCTGCTGCGCGATTCCGACGAGGGACTGACGCGCCAGGAGATTGTGGAGAAGACAGGACTTTCGGATTATGCCGTGAAGTGCCTGACCGAGGCAGCGCTTTGCATCGGTACGATTCTGGTGAACACAGAGACCGACCGCTTTACGATTTCCAAGGTGGGATGGTTCTTGCTGAACGATCCGGCCACCCGAATCAATATAGACTTCAATCACGATGTGAACTACGAAGGATGGTTCCGGTTGGAAGAGTCGTTGCTGAACGGCAAGCCCGAGGGACTGAAGCATTTCGGCGACTGGCCCACGATTTATGAGGGACTGTCGAGTCTGCCCGACCAGGTGAAGAAGAGCTGGTTCGGCTTCGACCATTTCTACAGCGATTCATCGTTCCCCCAGGCCCTCGAGATTATCTTCCGTGAGCATCATGTGAAGTCGCTCTACGATGTTGGCGGCAATACAGGAAAATGGGCGCTGCAGTGCGTAGGGTTCGATTCTGACGTGGAAGTGACGGTGCTCGACCTGCCGCAGCAAATCAAGATGATGCAGGAGAACGTGGAAGGAAAATCTGGTGCCGAACGCATCAAGGGAACAGGTATCAACCTGCTCGACGAGGCCTCTAAATTCCCCGTTAGAGAGGGCGGGCTCGACGCCATCTGGATGAGTCAGTTCCTGGATTGTTTCAGCATGGAACAGATCATCGGCATCCTGAAGCGGGCCAAGGAAATCATGACGGAGCAAACCCGGATATATATCATGGAAACCCTGTGGGACCGGCAGCGGTTCGAGCCTGCGGCATTCTGCCTGACCATGACAAGCCTCTATTTCACCGCCATGGCCAACGGCAACTCGAAGATGTATAACACCGAGGACATGGAATACTGCGTCAGGGAGGCAGGCCTGGAGATTGAGCAAATCCACGACCACCTGGGACAGGGACATTCCATCATAGTCTGCAAACTGAACAACTGATAGCACAATAATGGCTGAAAAGGAATGGGCAGGAACCACTTTCGGCAACAGGTGGATGCATAAATGGCTTATCCGCCTGACGAGATGGGTGGATGTAAGGATACTATATGCCTTCACGTCCCTCTTCATCGTTCCTGTCACGATGCTCCTAAGCAAGAGTCCGAAAATCATCTACCGCTATTTCCGCGAGCGTCACGGGTATGGCTTCTGGCGGGCTGCATGGAGCACGTATGTCAACCATTGCCTCTTCAGTCAGGTAGTTATCGACCGTTTTGCCATGTATGCAGGGAAGAAGTTCCATATCGAGACCGAGGGCTACGACAATTTCCTGCAACTGGCTAGGCAGAAGGAAGGATTCATCCAGCTCAGTTCGCATATCGGCAACTACGAGATTGCCGGCTACACCCTGGTGGCCGAGGAAAAGCCTTTCAATGCGCTGGTGTTTTTCGGCGAAAAAGAGACGGTCATGGAGAGTCGCAAGCACATGTTTGCCGATACCAATATCAAGATGATACCCGTCAGCGACGACATGTGTCATCTGTTTGCCATCAACCAGGTACTCGACAATGGCGAGACGCTCAGCATGCCGGCCGACCGCATCTTCGGCTCGCAGAAATCTGTCTCGGTTTCTTTCCTCGGTGCTCCTGCTGAATTTCCGTTGGGACCGTTCACCGTGGCTACCATGCGCGGACTCGATGCCTTGGCGGTGAACGTCATGAAGACATCGTCGAAAGGATACAAGATCTACGTGACTCCGCTTTCTTACGACAAGGAAGCACCGCGAAAGCAGCAGATTGCCGAACTGGTACAGTCGTATGTCCGGGAGCTTGAACGGATGGTCAGGCTATATCCCACACAGTGGTATAACTTCTATGAATTTTGGAAATAGGCCGCAAACTAGGCAAAACAATAAGAGAGTAAAAAATAGTTTAACGTATTAGCATTATGACAAGAACAGAAATTGAAGAGAAAGTAAGGGATTTTCTTATCGAGGATCTCGAGATTGAAGAGGAAAACATCTTCCCCGATGCCCGTCTGAAGGAAGACATGGGTATCGACAGCCTCGACTATGTAGATATCGTTGTTATCGTGGAAAAGAATTTTGGTTTCAAGATTGTTCCACAGGAGATGGCCTCTGTCAAGACGCTTTCCCAGTTCTACGACTATATCCAGTCAAAGGTAGGATAAAATGACTGCCATGCAATTCCAGGATGTTCCCATCACCCAGCTGATACCGCAGCGTCCGCCATTTGTCATGGTCGACAGGATTGTCAGCTGCGATGCCACCGATGCCGTAGCCGAATTCACGGTTCGCGAAGACAACATCTTCCTCGACGACATGCTTCTGTCGGCAGCCGGCATCATCGAGAACATGGCCCAGTCGTGTGCCGCCCGAATGGGGTGCATCAGCATGATGGCGGGCGGGCCTATAAAGATAGGCTATATCGGCGACATCCGTAATTGCACCGTCAACCGCCAGCCCCGCCAGGGTGAAGTTCTTACCACCCATGTACATGTCGTGGAAGAAGTGTTCAACCTGACGCTGGCCGAAGTGAAAACCATGTGCGGCGACGAGGTCATTGCCACGGCCCGCATGAAAATAGCCCTTACCGACTGATGTCCCTCCCACTTCTCCAGTCCTCACTGCGCTTTCGCATCCGCTTCAGCGAGATCGATGCCATGCGGGTGGTTTGGCATGGTGCCTATGCCAAGTACTTCGAAGATGCCCGCGAGCAATTCGGGAAAGATTTTGGTCTGGACTATCTGCTGATAGAGAAGAACGGTTTCTATGCCCCCATCGTGGATTTGTCGTTTCAGTACAAACAACCGCTCCGGTATGGCATGGAGCCTGAAATAGTCATCACCTACCGTCCCGTGGAGGCCGCGAAGATAATTTTCGATTACGAAATCCATGGCGCCGACGCCGAGGGAGTGTTCGTCACTGGCCATTCCATTCAGGTTTTTATGGATACCCAGTACCAGCTGGTATGGGAGAATCCTGATTTCTATGAGGAATGGAAGCGCAGGTGGGGCATCATTATGCAAGAGGATTAGCGGAAAATGATTTATAGGATTTGCGATAATATTCTGTCACCGCTGGGCGAGACAACCCAGGAAAACTATCAGGCCGTCCGTGCCGGCAGTTCACGGCTTTGCCGCTACGACGCGTATCCCGGCATTCCACAGCCTTTCACGGCCTCGCTCTTCAGTGATGAGCAGAACCGCCGGATGGCTATTGCCGGACTGACGCGCTTCGAGTCGCTGGCCTATGCCTCGGCCAGCAGGGCCATCCGTGAGTCGGGCATCGACCCAGGTTCACCCCGCGTCGTGTTCATCCTCAGCACCACTAAGGGGAATATCGAACTTATATCTGGTGGACCGTCCGACGAGTCGATACTCTATCCGTCTACGGCGGCACAGCATGTAGCACAGCGGCTGGGCATCACCACCGTTCCCCTTACCGTGTGCAATGCCTGCATCTCGGGCGTGTCGGCCATGGTGCTTGCCCTCAGGCTTCTCGAAGCCGGGACCTACGACTATGCCGTAGTATGCGGAGCCGACACACAATGCCAGTTCACCATTTCCGGCTTTCAGTCGCTGAAGGCTGTTTCAGAGAGTCAGTGCCGTCCCTTCGATATCGAGCGTTTGGGACTGAATCTCGGAGAAGCCGCAGCCACCATAGTTTTTGCACGTCAGTCGGCAGGTGGTGCGTGGGCCATGCAGAGCGGAGCCGTCCGTAACGATGCCTTCCATATCAGTTCCCCGTCGAAGAATGGCGAAGGTGCCCGGCTGACCATAGATGCCATCACCGGCGAAGGCGATATCCAGAAACTGGCTTTTGTGAATGCCCATGGCACGGCCACCCTGTTCAACGACCAGATGGAGTCGATAGCCATCGAGCGTGCAGGACTGCATGACGTTCCCGTGAATGCGCTGAAAGGCTATTACGGCCACACACTCGGCGCCGCTGGTATTCTGGAGACCATACTTTCGATGGCATCTGTCGACGACCATTGCATCCTGGGCACCCGTGGCTTTGCCGAGATTGGCGTGTCAGGCCAGATAAAGGTTTCGTCGGAAACCATGCCCACCAGCAAACAGAGCTTCATCAAGATGATTTCCGGCTTTGGCGGATGCAATGCCGCCGTGCTTGTCACCAAGGATGCCGAGCCCATTCATGAGTGCAAGCCTTCGCCCCGCCTGGTCGTGAAGCACCACGTCAGGATTACACCTACCCAGGTGCTGGTCGACGGCAACGAGATATCGTTCGAGGGTGAGGGCAAGTCGATGCTGACCAATATCTATAAGCGCCGCATCAACAACTACCCGAAATTCTACAAGATGGACAGTCTGTCACGACTGGGTTTCGTGGCTTCCGAATTGTTGCTCGAAGCCGAGGGACGCCACCCGGACGCTACGTCTTCCGACCGTGCTGTCGTCTTGTTCAACCATTCCTCATCCGTTCAGGCCGACAAGGCTTTTCAGGCGTCTATTCAAGACCCCGCCGACTATTTCCCCAGTCCCGCGGCCTTTGTATATACCCTGCCCAACATTGTGGCCGGCGAGATATCCATCCGCAACCATTACCAGGGCGAGACCTCATTCTACGTCCTGCCCTCCAAAGACGAGCGTCTGATGGAACAGATTATAAACGCCACCTTCGGCGACGAGCACACCCGGAGCGTGCTGGGCGGCTGGCTCGACTATAAGGACGACGCCCGTTTCGAGGCAGATTTATTTATTGTTGAATAACCAAACACTTTATATTATTATGGAAGAACTTGTAAAAGAATTGAAAAGTGAGATTATCGAAGCCCTCAGTCTCGAGGACATCACCCCAGACGATATCGATGCCGATGCACCTTTGTTCGGCAGCGGACTGGGTCTCGACTCTATTGACGCCCTGGAGCTGATTGTGCTGATTGAGAAAAAGTACGGCATCAAGCTGCAGGATCCCACCAAAAGCAAAGAGGTGTTTAAGTCGGTCAATGTGATGGCACAGTTCATCGCCGAGAACCGCACGAAATAACCGAATGCCGCCGATGAACGGGCCGATTTATATCACAGGTGCAGGCATTGTCTCTGCCATAGGTGTCGGTAAGGAGTCCACCTTGGATTCTCTGAGGGAAGTGCAGTCGGGCATTCGCCAGATGAAATATCTTTCTTCCTGTCATCAGGACATTCCTGTGGGAGAAGTCCAGCTCAGCAATGCCGAAATGGCAGGTATGCTGGGCATTGCCGACGACCCGGCTTTCACCCGCACGGCACTTCTCGGTCGTCTTGCGCTTCGTGAAGCCTTGGATGAGGCACAGCTTTCCGGCGAAGCACTCCGCGAGGTTCCTTTCATCTCAGCCACAACCGTGGGAGGAATGGACCGCAGGGAGTTGTTTCACGACCAGGAGAAAGACTGTGACCTTGCTCATGCCATTATTGCAACCCATAATTGCGGGACGAGCACCGAACTCATTGCCAGTCAGTTTGGCGATTTCGCCATGCTGTCGACCATCTCCACAGCCTGCTCATCGGCTACCAATGCGATTATAGCTGGTGCCGACATGTTGCGCTGCGGACTTGCGGAAATCGTAGTCGTGGGTGGGGCAGAGAGCCTGTCGAAATTTCATCTGAACGGATTCAACACGCTGATGATTCTCGACCGTCGGCCATGCAGGCCTTTCGATGCTGACCGCGCAGGACTGAATCTTGGTGAGGGAGCTGCCTATCTGGTCATGGAGACCGCTGCTTCCGTCAGTCGCCGTGGAGTCCGTCCGCTGTGCAGTCTCGATGGCTATGGCAATGCCTGCGACGCATTCCACCAGACCGCATCTTCACCTAGTGGCGAGGGCGCTTTCCTGGCCATGACCGAAGCCTTGCAGATGGCAGGCCTCGAGCCGGCCGACATCCAGTATGTGAATGCGCACGGCACGGGAACACCTAACAACGACCTGTCTGAAAGTGTCGCCCTGCAGCGGGTGTTCGGCAGCGAAATGCCCTTTGTCTCAAGTACCAAGTCGTTTACGGGCCACACCACCAGCGCTTCAGGTAGCGTCGAGGCCGTGATTTGCATCCTGGCCATGAACCGGCAGTTCCTGCCTCCCAACCTTAATTGGGAGACGCCCATCGATGGCGGCATTATCCCCGTTACCGGCAGTCATTCACCTGTCGAACTCCGTCATGTCATGAGCAATGCCTTCGGGTTCGGCGGTAACGACTCGTCAATAATTCTTTCACGATATGAAGGTTGACATGCAGCACAGACATATCTACATACAGGCTGCTGAGCAAATCTCCATGCAGCAGCCATTGTCGGAACAGTGGATGGACGGACCCATCCGTTACGACGATGCGTTGGTAAAGGCCGTGAATCCCGCTTTCCGTGATTATCTTGCCCCCAACGACGTGCGTCGCATGGGAAACCTGATGAAACGTGCGCTCGTTGCCACGCTGAAGGTACTCGACGAAACCGGTGTGCATCATCCCGATGCCATCATCACCGGCACCAGTCTCGGCAGTCTCGACTATTCCGAGCGTTTCCTTGATGCTATGGTTGAAAACGGAGAACAGACCCTCAGTCCTACCTATTTCATGCAGTCAACCCACAACACCGTTGGCTCTACGCTGTCCATATACACCAAGAATAATGGTTACAACACCACTTATTCGCATGGTGCGCTCAGTTTCAGCCTGGCCCTGCTCGACGCATGGATGCAGATTTGTCTGGGCAGGATTTCCACGGCACTGGTAGGCGGCTTCGATGAAATGGTCGATAATTATTACGAGTTGCTTGCCAAGACGGGCTATGTCGGGGTAAGCGGCATGGTTCCCTGCAGCGAGGTGACCATGTCGATGCTGCTGAACACCGACGATTCTCCCGATCATCTCTGCGAGTTGGCAGGCATCAGTATTTCCCACCGTCCCGATCACGATGGACTGAAGCTGCAGGTGGAGAAGATGCTGCACGAGGCGGGATTGTCATGGACAGACCTTTCAGCCGTGATGACAGGCATTAACGGAAACGACACGAACGACGAACCCTATCATCAACTTGTCAGGGAACTATTCCCCGACCTGCCACATCTGCACTATAAGCATATCTTCGGAGAAAACCATACATCTTCGGCGCTGGGAATCTATGCAGCAGCTCATTGTCTGAAACGGGGCGTGATACCCCAGTTCATGTATGCTGAACCGCCCGCTTCAACATGTGCATCACCGGGGAACATTCTTTTTGTCAATGTGACAAATAGTCGTGACTATTCGTTCGTCTTGCTGAAGAAATAATGATACTTAAGCTATTACCCATATCGCTGATTCAGTGTGCGCTGCTCACCGGTGGGCAGGTGCTCATGAAATACGGCCTTACCGAAGTGGGCGATTTCTCCTTCACGTGGCAGTATTTCCGCAGGCTGTTTACCAACTGGCAGTTCGTCTGCTGCGGACTATGCTTTGCGGCCGGCTCCGTCCTGTGGATGTATATCGTCAAGAACTTTCCTTTCAGCATGGCCTATCCGATGGTCAGCCTGAGCTATGTGATGGGCATGTTTGCCGCCATCATTTTCTTTCACGAACAAATTCCCCTGCAGCGATGGATAGGCGTATTCCTGATACTGACGGGCTGCGTGCTCATTGCACGATAAATAAAGTTCAACCAAATTTCACCAAAACTATGAAGAGAATCCTATTTACCATACTGGTTGCCATTGCGGCCATCCAGTCGTGGGGACAGACCAAACTCACCCCACAGCAACAGATACAAATTCTGGATAAAATCGAGAAGTCGTCATCGGCAATGACCAGCATGCAGTGCGACTTCACCCAGACCAAGCGAATGAAACTGTTGAAGAAGGAAATGACATCGAAGGGTGTCATGTACTTTAAGAAAGACAATAAACTGCGCTGGCAATACACCTCGCCCTATGATTACATCTTCGTTCTCAACGGCAGCAAGGTGCGTATCAAGTCGGCGAAGACGACCAAGGACATCGACGTGCAGAAAAACAAGATGTTCCGCCAGATTACGGACATCATCCTCAACAGCATCACCGGCGGTGGCCTGAAAAAGACATCCGACTTCCAGGTTGAGATGTACAAGACGGACAAAGCCTATTTTGCCAAGTTGTATCCCAAGAAGAAGGAACTGAAACAGATTTATCAGACCATAGAGATACACTTCAATCCCACGCTGACCATGGTCGACAGCGTCATCATGATGGAAAAGACTGGCGACAGCACAGTAGTCCGGCTCACCGGAGTGAAGCTAAACGTGCCCATCAATGAGAAGATGTTTTCTACTAATTAACCTCCTGGTTCTGCTCAGCGTGTTGCCCTGTCGTGCCCAAGAGACGGCAGGCGACTCTGTAGTAGGCAGCGAGTACACGTTTTTCATGCAGGCCCGTGGTCAGGAAATCACAGGCATCTGCATGGTCAGCCAGTCTCCTGACGGGCAGACCACAGGAACCGTTGTCAATGAATTCGGGGTGAAGGCTTTTGATTTTATTATCAACAAAGGCAAGGTAAAGATTATCAATGTGATTAAGCCTCTTGACCGGTGGTATATCCGCAAGGTGCTGAAAAAAGATTTCGGTTTTGCCTTCCAGCATATACGTGAGGGCAAGGACATTTCCGTTGGGAAGAGGCGGATTACGTTCCGAGAGAACGGTGACATTGCCATTGATAATGACAGATATAATATTCACTATGTGTATACCCCTATAACCGCCAGCAATGAAACTGATCAATGACTTTTTCCAAATCATCTCGACCGAGACTGTCGATGGCGGTTTCAGATGTCGCACGCGGCTAAATGCCGGTCACGACTACTATCGGGTGCATTTCCCGGGCAATCCCGTTACTCCGGGGGTTTGCCTGTTGCAGATGGCCACCGAGATACTCAGTCAGGAATACGGCAAGAAACTCGTCTTCTGCAAGGGTTCCAACATCAAGTTCAAGAACCTTGTAGGTCCGCACGAAGAACCGGAGTTCTTGTTCACTAAAACCCGTATGGAAGACGGACTGCTCAGTACCAGTGTGAGCATTGAGCGAGGTGAGACGCAGTTCGTGAAGATGTCGTTGCAATATAGAGTCGTTGACTGATGAATTCCAGAACGGACAACGGGCGGTTGTGTGTTATCATCCCTACATATAATAATGTAAGGACCATCAGACAGGTGGTGATGGATGTCCGCCAGTATTGCAGTCAGGTGATTGTGGTCGACGACGGCAGCACCGACGGCACGTCGGCAGAACTCAGTTCTCTTTCGGAACTTATCACCATAGTCACCTGTCAGCCCAATGGGGGTAAGGGACATGCGCTGGTGGCCGGTTTCAGGAAAGCCCGTGAAATGGGGTTCACCCATGCCATCACGATTGATGCCGACGGGCAGCATTTTGCCGACGATATCCCGACATTCATCAAACAGCTCGACAGCCATGCCGATGCCATTATCGTGGGCGCACGCAATCTGACAGAAGAAAACATGCCGCGAGGGAATACCTTTGCCAACCGTTTTTCCAATTTCTGGTTCCGTCTGCAGACAGGCATCGACCTGCAAGACACGCAGAGCGGTTACCGGCTCTATCCTTTGGGAGCATTGCGGGGACTTGGTCTCATCACCTCCCGCTACGAGGCAGAGCTAGAACTGCTTGTTTTTGCCGCATGGGCAGGAACCCCGATATTCTCTGTTCCGGTAAAGGTTTATTACCCTCCTGCCGATGAGCGGGTGAGTCATTTCCGCCCTGTATATGATTTTGTCCGTATCAGCATTCTGAACACTGTGTTGTGCGTTCTAGCCCTGGTTTATGGATATCCCCGCATGGCGGCTCGGGCCGCCGGAAGAATCTTCGCATGAAAAGAATCCTGTATGTGGTGCGCCAGACGGCCTACACCATTTTCTCCTTTTGTTATTTCTTAGGCCTTGCCGTGGAGATGACCGTGCGCGGATTCTTCCTGATAACGCTGGGTGGGAAAACCGACGAGAACAAACTGAAATATCATCGCATCCTTCAGCGAAAGGCTAACTTTGTGGTGAACCACATCCCGGGAACCACTTTCACCTTTATTAATACCCCCAAAGAGACTTTCGAAAAACCGTCGGTAATCATCAGTAACCATCAGTCGCACCTCGACCTTATGGCCATCATGATGCTGACGCCTAAGCTGATTATACTGACGAAGAACTGGGTTTGGCATAATCCCTTCTATGGTATCGTGATTCGCTATGCCGACTATTTTCCTATTACCGACACGCGCCAGATGGCAGATACCGTAGCAGAGAAAGTGAGTAAAGGCTATTCGGTCATGATTTTTCCCGAGGGAACACGTTCGGCCGACAGCCATATCCTGCGATTCCATCGCGGGGCGTTCTATCTGGCAGAGAAACTAGGACTCGACATTGTACCCGTTTTCATCAAGGGTTTTGGCGATGTGCTGCCAAAGACATCATTCCATCTGCATCCCGGACAGCTTTCGTTGGAAGTCATGCCCCGTATCCGGCGCGACGATCCCTCGCAGATGGGTGACTATCGGGAGATGACAAAACGGTTGCACAGGATGTATGTCAGGAAATACGATGAAGAAGTGTGTCATCATAGGTAGTGGACTGGGTGGCCTGTCGTGCGGCTGCATCCTTGCGAAGAACGGTTACGAAGTGACTGTTCTTGAACAAGGTCTGCAGGCGGGAGGTTGTCTGCAGTGCTTCCGTCGCGGTGATGCGGTCTTCGACACGGGCATGCATTATATCGGGAGTGCCGACCGCGGTCAGGTGCTCCATACGATTTTGCACTATCTGGGTGTGGCCGATGATATCAGTCTGGAAAGGATGGACCCGACAGGATATGATGTCATTTCGTTTCGCGGAGAACAATACAGGCTAGCCAACGGAAGAGAGAAATTCGTAGATTCGCTGGCCCGCCGTTTTCCGAAGAACCGTGACGAACTGTTGCGCTACTGCGACTTGATTGACCAGGTGGCTGCATCGTCGCCGATGCACACGCTCAATAAAGATGCTGACATTGCGACCTTCGCCAAATACCAAATAGTAAGCGTCGGCGAGGTTATCGACAGTGTGGTAAGCGACCCCACGTTGCGACAGGTTCTTGCGGGAATCAGTCCGCTTTATGCCGGTGAAAAGGACGTCACGCCATTCTATGCCCATGCACTTATAGCCGATTTCTACAACCAGAGTAGTTTCCGCATTGTCGGGGGCAGCAGCACGCTGACCGACGCTATGGTCGGTGTCATCAGGAGCTATGGCGGCAGGGTGCTCACCCGGCGGAAGGTTGAGCGGATTGAGTGTAACAGCACGGGTGCCACGGCTGTCATTACCTCGGATGGGGAGTGCTTTCCGGCGGATGTTGTGGTCAGTGCCATTCATCCCGCCAATACCATGAAGCTTATTGACAGCCATTTGCTTCGTCCGGCTTATCGCCGCCGACTGGAGCATGCCAGGAACACCACCTCGGCCTTTACGCTGTATCTGAAGTTTCGTAAGAACAGGGTGAGGTACCTGAACCATAATATGTTCTATTATCGCGGTGATTCGGTATGGGGTTGTCAGAAGTATGATGGCGCGGTGTGGCCCAAGTTCATGCTGTATATGCATTTCTGCCACAAGGAGCATCCTGAGTATGCCGAGACGGCCGAGGTGCTGACCTATATGGATTACCGTGAGACGGAACAGTGGGCAGGAACCAGCATGGGACAGCGCGGCGATAGCTACAAGCAGTTCAAGTGCAGGAAAGCCGAACGTCTGATAGACGCTTTGGAACAGGAGATGCCGGGAATTCGCGACGATATTGAAGAATACTACACCTCCACGCCCTTGACATGGAGGGATTATACGGGCGTCCCCGAAGGTGCCATGTACGGAACGGCGAAGGATGTAAACCTCGTCGGGGCGGGTGGCATTTTGCCAAAGACAAACATTCCCAACCTGCTGTTGGCCGGTCAGTGTGTCACGCTGCATGGCATGCTTGGGGTGCTGGCCGGGAGTCTGATGACATGCAGCGAACTGCTGACGGCCGATGTGCTGTTTTCACAGCTGCAGCAGAAGAAATAGCACATGCCCGACATAGATTTTTTATTGAATTAACATATACAAATGAAAGTTGAAGAAGTACCACAGGATTTAAAATATTTCAACCGTGGTCTTGTGCGCGACCAGAACTATGCTTTGGACAGCGAGGGCAAGTACCAGAAAGTGTGGAGCGATGGATGGGAACCAAAGAACGATGCGCTCGACGTGGCCCTGGAAGATGATAAGGACAACGAGGAGCGCAGTCGCATGGAGTTGTACGAACCAGAAGAGTTCCACGGTTTTGAACTTGACCTGGATCATCGTTCTGCATCGCATTGCGAGAATGGTGTCATCTCCACGATGCTGAGATTCTACGGCATAGAACTGTCGGAACCCATGGCCTTCGGACTGGCCAGCGGACTGTTCTTTGCCCACATACCTTTTATCAAGATGCAAGGCATGCCGGTGACGGCTTTCCGCACGCTGCCGGGTTCGTTGTTCAAACGCATCATGAAACTGTATGGCATTAAGACAAAGACACTCCGTTTCCTGAGCGAGGAGAAAGCCATGAAGAAGCTCGACAAGGTGCTGCTGGGACAGAAGATACCTGTAGCCTGTGTGGTGGGCATCTACGACCTGCCTTATTATCCGCCCGAATACCGTATGCATTTCAACGGGCACAACATCTGCATCATTGGCAAGGACGAGGAGCGTGATGTCTATAGCGTACTCGACCCTATAATTACCGAGAAGGCAACTATTAGCGGGGCGTTGCTCCGGAAGGTGCGCTTTGCCAAGGGAGGGTCTTATCCCCCGATGGGACAGATGTACTGGGTAACCTCGGTGCCAAAGGAGTTGCCTGAACTGAAACCGATGATTCTGAAGTCTATTCGCAAGACCTGCTGGTTCATGGTTTCGCAGCCTGGTTTCATCAAGGTTGCCGGTGCCAACGGCATTATCTATCTCTCGCGTCGTATTCGGAAGTGGGAGCAGAAGATGGGGGCGCGCAAGGCTAGGCAGAACTTGGTGCAGATAATCCGTATGCTTGAAGAAATAGGTACTGGCGGGGCTGGCTTCCGCTTTGTCTATGCTGCTTTCTTGCAGGAAGCGGCAGAGAAGACCGGCATCAGCTGTCTGAACGACTACTCCATGCGTCTCACCGAAATCGGCGACCTTTGGCGTGAGTTCGCCCTTAAGGCATCGAGAATATATAAAAAGCGTGAAGGCGAGAGCTACACATACGATGACCTGGGCGACCTGCTGCAGACCATCGGTGAACGGGAAAAGGTTTTCTTCAAGGATCTTGACCGTACGGCCAAAGAATATATGAAATGAAGATAGCTGTTTTTTACTATACCCAGAGTGGACAGGCACTAAATGTTGCACGAAGTATCTGCAGCAAGATGAATGATGTCAGTGTGGTATATAAGCAAATAGTTCCACAGACCACCTATCCGTTTCCTTGGAGTAAGAATGCCTTTTTCGATGCTTTTCCAGAGACCCGTCTCGGTATTCCTCCCTCGGGCATAGTGCCCATAGATTTCAGTGATGTCGAGGACGCTGGATTGGTTTTGGTGGTAGGACAGTCGTGGTTTCTTTCTCCATCCTTGCCCCTTCAATCTTTTTTCAAAGATGAGCAGGTAAAACATTATTTAAGCGGGCGCAAGGTGGTGTTTGTCAATGCCTGCCGGAACATGTGGCTGATGACTAGTCGGAAGGTGAAGGCTTATCTGAGTGAAGCCCATGCCAAGATGGTAGGGCAGATTGTGCTTCAGGATGAAGCGCCCAATTTGGTCAGTGTGATTACTGTTATCCGCTGGCTCATCTATGGAAAGAAGGAAGGAAATGGGCTGCTTCCCTCCTCAGGTATCTCGGATGACTCCATCAAAGAATCTTCCCGTTTTGGCGCTATCATTGCAGATGCCTTGCATAAGAATGATTTATCACAGTTACAAGAACGGTTGCTTTCAGCAGGAGCTATCAAATATAAAGCCTCGGTGTTGTTCCTTGAAAAGGCAGGTCACCGAATGTTCGGCCTTTGGGCTAGATTCGTACGGAAAAAGGGAAATTATGGTGATCGGCGCCGTATTCCCAGGCTTAATCTTTTTTATGCCTATTTACTCACAGTGCTGTTTGTGGTTTCACCGTTTGGTCAGTTGTTTTTCTATCTGACCTATCCGCTGCAGCAAGTATCTAAACAGAAAAAAGAAGACTGCAATTTATAGTTGTATCTACAAAGCAATATCATTAATATTATGCACGCATATATAACAAAATCAGCAAAATTCCTCCCGAATGAACCAGTAGGAAATGAAGAGATGGAGAGTTATCTCGGAATGGTAGACAATAAGCCTTCGAGAGCGCGGAGGATTGTGCTTAAGCGAAATGGAATCAAGCAGCGTTACTATGCGCTCGACAAGAACGGTAATGTCACCCACACCAATGCGGAAATGGCGGCCAATGCCATTCGCAATCTTTTCGATGACAGTTTC
>JAEEGK010002968.1_pt1 | contig 42410 bp, 25 predicted proteins | sample 8958771 | NCBI WGS metagenome assembly JAEEGK01 (sample SAMN16246547, study PRJNA631951) | gut metagenome | biome: gut microbiome; feature: rumen; material: SC-attached | host: Bos | place: Iran: Karaj | collected 2018-10
TATTCAAATATTTATATTTTTATTCAAATCCAAAATTATATTTACTTTTTTTCTTCTTATAATTACTGTCTTTTTTGTTTTTTTTAACCTTATCATGATTACTATTTTCTTTAACATTTGTAACTTTATTATTATCATTAATATTATTATTATCAATATCAATATTATTATCAATATTATTCTTGCTATCGATAATTATTTCTTTTTCTTGTTCATTTTTTTTATTGTCATTCATATTTTCATAAGTCTCTACAAAGTTTTGAAAATCCTTAACATATTTTGAAAACTCTTCTCCCTCTTTATTTGAACTTATTTCAATTAGCTTATTATATAATTCATGTATTTGATTAAAAATATTTTCTTGCCTTTTATTTTGTATTAAAGATTTTTTTATTTCGATTATTTTTTCTATTTCATTTATCCCATTTTTTTCGTTTTTTTCAAAAAATTTAAATTTTTTATAAATTTTTTCTTTTCTTTCGCTTATTAATTCATTTATCTCGCTTAAAATTAAATTGTTTTTATCTACTGCTATAATTAAATTATTTATTATTTTAAAATTTTTTTTATTTTTTTTTAAAAAATTTAAATTAAATTCAATAAATTATCCAATAATTATTATGAATTGTTATGAATGTTCAGAAGAAATAAGTGAAAAAGAAACAAAAATATTTACTTGTAAAAAATGTAAAAAAAAAATCCATGATAATTGCCTTTTATATTCAAAAGAACAAATTAAAAATTTAGATCTTACTGAATGTGATAATTGTAGATTAATTATTTCAGAAAAGAATTTTATAAAAAAAAAATGTGAAATTTGTAATAAAGAAGGAAGTAAATTATGTCTTCATAAATGGATAAATGTAAATAAAATAACTTATATTCATAAAAAATGTGCTAGATGGTTTATAAAAATAAATTATGAATTTGAAAATAATTTTATTGTTTTTAAATCAAAAACACCATTAAATTTAAATTTTATTTTATATGATGGAAAATGTAATTTTTGTAGAAAAAATGAAGGAAATTTCTTTATTAAATGTAAAATAGTTGGATGTGAAATTTATACTCATGAAAAATGTATTTCAGTTCATCCTGAGTCTTATCAATTTGGTGAAAAAGATCATTTAGAATTTTTTTGTAATAAACATAAAATTTATATGGATTCAAATAGAAATACTAAAATATTAAATAGTTTTTCATATGAAAATAAAAGTAATATACTCAATAGAAAAGAAAATAATAAAGAAAAAATTGTATGTTCAAAAAAGGAAAATCAATTATTATATAACAAAAATAATAATCAAAATATAGATAATACTTTAAGAAAAAAAAATAATAAAGATGAAGATTTTAATCAAGAAGAAATGAGAAATAAAATTATTCAAAAAGAAATAAAATATGGATATATAAGTACAGTGAACAAATGTGAATTATGTAATATTGAAATATCATTCAACGATGAAAAAAAAAAGAAAAAATGTTGTAAAACATGTTTATCTTTTTATCATATCGATTGTTTAAATAAAATAATCAATTATTCCAAAAAAGAAATAAAAAAAAAATATAAATGTCCAATATGTTTTTACAGATTAAAGAGTAAACAATTAGAGAATAAAACATGTTTAATATGCAATCATTCGAATAAATGTAATTTAATAATAGGAAAAAATATTTTTCATTATATTTGTATAATAGCTTTTAAAAGGTATTTTCACTTAGAATTTCATAATTTTAACTTTGAAAAAATAAAGAAAAAAATATGTTGTATTTGTAATAAAAATGGTTATTCATATCAATGTGAAAGATGTGGTATACTTTTTCATCCTTATTGTGCTATTAAATTTAATTTTTCAATAAAAATTGAAAATAATTATTTTATTTGTATTTGTGATAAAAAACATAAAATGTTTTGGACTAATGAAAATATAGATTTTTTTAAATTAAATTTAAAAAATTTTACTGAGTGTTCTTTAAATTCAACTTATTCAAAAAAAAATGAAAATGAAAATAAAAAGAAAGGCAAATTTAAAAGAATGTGTATTAGGTCAATAAAGAAAAATAAAAATGATATAATTTGTCTTTTTAATTTTAGATTTATAAAATCTTACCTAAAAAGCAAAAATATTTTTTATCCAGATTTACAAAATTCTTTTTTAGATTTTGATAAAAATATATTTAATTGGGAAATTACAAATTGTTATTTTTCTGATTATGAAAAAGAAGATTTTAACAACTTTTTTTCATATTTACAAAAGCTCGAAAAAAAACATTCGGTAAATACTTTAAAAAATGAAGAAAAGAATAAAGATAATACAATTGATAATCAATATTTATTTGTAAAAATTAATAAACATACAATTCAAAGTAATTACATTTATTTAGTTTTATTTAACAAATCAAAACTTGAAAATTATGAAAATGAAAATAAAAAGATTAATAATAATTTTGATGATTCATTTGATGAAAATATAAAAAATGACAATCACATTATCGAAAATAATAATTTAAATGAAATAAAATTACTTTCACGTAAAAGAGGATTGATAAATATTGATTTTAATTATAAAGAACCAAATAATATTATAAATAAATTAAAATTAGTAAAATCAGAAAAAATAAAAAAAACTACTTATAAAATATTAAAATTAGAAAGTGAAACAGAATTTTCAAGAGAAAATAGTAAAAATTATACTGAAGATTCAATTATATCAAAAAAACAAATGTTATCTTTAGTCCAAAAAGAAATTATGAAAAAAATAAATAAAATTAAAAAAAAATATAAAGAAGATTATATAAATTTTCAAATTAGAAAGAAAGGAGAAATAGAAAATAAAATACTATTAAACAAATATAAATCTTTATCATCATTTTCATTGATAAGTAAAAAATTAATGAATGGAGTAAAAACAAAAACATATTTTTCAATATTAGAAAATATCAATAATAAAAATCAAAATAATATAATGGATATAGAAAATATAAAAGAATATATAGAAAAAATATATAAAAATGATAGTGAGTGTTGTATTTGTTTTGAAATTCAAGAAGAAATAATATTATTTTGTGATAAATGCAATGTAAGTTTTCATCCTATTTGTTATGGAATAAAAGAAATTCCTAATGGAAATTATTATTGTGATAAATGTCAATATGAATTAAATAATTCTTTCTCTTGTGTTAAATGCTTTTTATGTAATAGTTCTCATGGTGCTTTAAAATTTTTCCAAAAAGAAAATATCTTTATTCATATTACTTGCTTATTAATTTCTCAATATTATCATTTTAATAATTTCACTTCATTAAATTCTTTGAATTTTAATTTGGAAATTGATAATAATAATAAATTTTGTAATACTTGCTATTCAAATAAAGGTGAATTATTTAATTGTAATTGTTGTAATCAATCATATCATTTTTTTTGCATTTATTTTGATGGTGGAAAAATAGAAATTAAAAAAAATGAAAATAATTTATTCTATTTAAATTGTGTTATTGAAAAATGTAAAAATAATAAAGAATGGTATGAAAAATATAGGAATGAGCAAATTGAAATTAGAAGATTATTGTACCAAAAAACACAAAATTAACATTTCAAATGTCTTTAAAAATTATATAAAATAATTATATATAAAAAGTTATATATAAATAATTATTTATTTATTTTTAAATATTATAATAATTAATATTTTTTAATTGAAATTATTTGTAATTCAATCAATAAATTGATGAATTTTCATTTTTTCAAAAAAAATTAATCAAAAAATTTTTTCCATAATAAAATTATTATTAAATATTCAAAACAGGATCAGAAGGAAAAATTCTATTATGTAAATAATATTCAACTACTTGTCTAGGAACTTCTTCTAAGACTTGTTCAGCTAATTTATCTCCATCACTATTAGAAAATTTATAGAAAGGAACAAATTGAACTAAATCACGATCAGCTTTCCTTTTATTTCTATCAAATAAAGGATTATCGTCAGCATCTAAAATATCCATATTTCCAAAATCCCCATATCCAATTCCAATAATAATAACACTAATAGGAAGAAAAGAAGCTTCAACAAGAGCATCAATAGTATCTTCCATATCATTAATTAAACCATCAGTTAATATCATTAATATATTATAATTCATTTTTTTTCCACTTGCTAATTCTTCTTTAACATTTTTATTTAATTCATTAATAATTGGAGCAAAATATGTAGGTCCATATAATTTTAAATAAGGTAAGATTTGTCTATAAGAATATAAAACATTATCTATAGTATTAATATTAGGGTCATTAATATTTCCATTAATGGGAAAAATATGTGAAACTATATTTTGATTTGGTAAAATAGCACCATAACCATAAACAGGGAATAATTGATCACTATCATAATAACCAACAATATCACCACATGATCTAATTGCTTTTTCATATGCATTCATTTCATTTGACCCTATATAATGCAAACTATCTGGTCTTTTTGGATCTAAATTTGATGATGTGAAATCTATTGCTATTGTTAAGTTGATTTCCATTCCTCCTTTTAAATAATCTAAAAATGTATATTCTCTTTCTAATGTAACTTCAATATTTACATATGAATTATTTTTTATATTTATATTTGGTTTTTTAGTTAAGAAATTTGATAATTGAGATGTATATTCTCCTAATTTTTTATTATTTTTTATATCAAAAATTTCTATTGAAATTATATTATTTTCATATTGTCCATCTGGTGCAAGAAATATTAAAGGAATTGCAACCCTTGGATAAGATATATTTTGATATACTTGACCTGTAAATTCTTTTAATTCACTTCTATAAATATTAGTATTTTGAGGATTATTTTGTACTCCTAAATATTTAATAATATATACTATTCCCATTCCAGTAAAATTGCCATTTAAATTTACTAAAAAATGAGCTTTCATATTCATATCATTTAAATTACTTGCATTTATTTCTAAAGTAGAACCATCATTTAATTTTTTTATAAATTTTTGCCCTCTACTTCCCATAATACTTCCCAAAGAAGTTTGAAGAATTACTTCATTTGAACTCCAATTAATTTTAATTCCCATTGGTTGTTCTTTTTCAAAATAATATTCCATTACAAAAAATTGATTAAAATTAATTTTATTTTCATTATTTTTTGATTGAAAATCAGTTTCTCCTTGTAATTTAAATGCTAAACGAGATTTATCTTGATAATTTAAAAGAGAAACTTTTCTTTGTGAAGAATCTGGAATATCAGAGAGACTTACAGTTAATTTTACTTTTTGTTTTTCTACTGTTGTTTCTGCAGTGACTGAATCTACTAATTTATAATAGTATATTGCTTCTTTTTGAATTCCTTTTGTTTGACATAAATTTCCCATTTTTTTATATTTTTTAAATAAATATTATGATATACTGTTTTTTATTAATTGAATTTTTAATTGTTATTTTTTTTTCAATTTTTAAAAGATTATTTATTTTTTTTGGAATAAATGATAGATGAATTAAATGAAATTAATATAATTCCTAATGTTAAATCTACTAGAAAAAAAGGAAAATATATTAATAGAAATGAAATGTTTAGAAGGTTAGAAAAAAGAAAAAATGATGCTATTAATGAAATGCCACAAATTAAAAAACAAATTTTAATTGATAAATTATTTAATAAAGACATTATGTATAAACGTTCTTATAAAGTATTTAGTCAATGTGAGTTAAAAAAAAATTTATTTGACCCTGTTATTTTATTACCAAAGTTAGGTATTCCTGGTCTTAGAAAAAATTTAATTTGTCCTATGGATGAACTTCAATTAGAAAAAATTGAAAAAATAAAACATATTAATAAAAATGTTCCTTCTAAAAAAATAAATAATGCAAATATTTATCAAATTCAAAAAATGAGAAAAAGGAAAAATAGAAAAATTACTTTTGAAGACAGTGCAGTTAATTATAATAATTTTTCATATCATAAACTTGATTTAACTAAAAATTATTAATTAATTAATATTATAAGAAAAAAAATAAAAAACATATAAGACAAGGAATTCTTGAAGTCATTTTTTAGTTTAACAAAATATGATTAAAGAATTTAGGATAAAGAAAATAAATATAATTGTATAAAAATAATAAATATATTAAATTCAGTAAAGGATAATTTCAGATATTGAAGAAATAGATTTTTATCAACTTGATAAGATAGAAATAATTTCTTTTATTCAATATAAATAACAATATATTTACTAAAAAAATATTTCAATAAATTGATTATAAATATATAAAATTACCTATTTTTACACAACTAAAAATATAATTTAATTTATTCTACAAGTAAACTAACCTTAATTATATCTTCTCCAATTTTAATATAAATATAATTATTGATAGATAATTTTTGATCTAGCACACTCCACAATTTTTTTCCTTTAATAGACCAAATTTCTTTTTCTTTATCAAAATTTAAAATGCATTCATCATCAGGTCCACCATCACCTTTCAAGGAAATATAATTATTTGTAGAATATCCTATTGTAATTGTTTTATCTTTTGATATATTATTAACATTAAATTCATTACATTTTCCTGTATTATTTTCATATACTCTAATTTGTAAACTAAAAGTTTTATTATTTGAATTATTATTTGATGAAGGAATTATTTGAATTAAGTTTTTATTTAATAAAAAAAATTTTTTATTTATAAAATTATAAACAAAATTTGGAATTCCAATATAAATTAATCTTCCTTGTTTTTCTTTATCTAATATTGGTTGAATAAAATATTTTTCATTGTTGATATCATATGAAAAAGCAAATAAAGTTTTAGAAAAAGTTTTATTATTATATATAAAAGAAGTATTATTTAAAATATAATCATTATAATTTTTTTGATCAGAATAACCAAAAAAAGTTAAAGTATCTTTTTGATTTCTTCTACTATTTTCTAATAATCCTAAAGGAGTAATAATTAAATTTTCTAATAATAATTTACCTACAACATTTTCTAAATGTAAATTTATTTTTCCTTTTCCTTCATTATTTAAATGACATGATTCAATTAAATTTATTCTTTTATTTTTAAGATATGTGTTTTGAATTAATTTAAGTCTAGAAATAAAATAGTGATTTTTTGAAAGTGATTCTATCATTTTAAATTCATTTAAACCTGATTGTTTTTCATATAATTGCATTATTGAATTTCTTTTTAAACTATTTTTATGATTTGGTTCAGGTTTCCCATAATTCATTACACTTGATCTTCTATTTATAAAAGGATTAAATTTTTTTATGTTTCCAAAACTAAATTTTTTATTATTACTATTTTGCTCTTCGAAAATTTGAGAATTATTTTTCTTAAATTGAATTATTTTTTTGGTGGAATTGTTGATGTTACTATTGTGATTATTATTATTATTATTATTATTATGGATTAATTTTTCAGAATTATTATTTGATAAATTATTTATATCATTATTATTGTTATCACTACCATTATTATTATTATTTAAATTGATTTTTTTATTATTATCTGTTAGACTCACAATTGATTCATTTTCTTGTTCAGAATCTACCGAAGATGAATCAATGTTTTTATTATTTTCTTCTGTATTTTTAATTGGTTTTGAAGTTTGTTCTGTCATTTTTGAAGAAATAGTATTTATATTTGTTGTAATTATATTTTTATTTTTTTGAATTTTAGGAATATTATTATCACTAAATTTATCTAAAATTTCTTCTTCATTATTATCATCATAATAACTAAATTTTAAATTTTCTACTATTGAATGATTGATTTCTAATCTATTCTTACTTATATTTGAAGAATTTATACTTAAATGAGGTTTTTTATGAATTTCTCTTATTGATTTATATGTTGAATTTTTATCTTTTATTTTTGTTAATTTAAATGGAAAAGTCTTTTTAGTACTAAATTTACTTATTTCTTTATTTTCATTAAATTCTTTCTTTATCACTGAAAAAGAGAAAAAAGGTTTTGTTAAATTATTCAAATTTAAATTATTATCATCTTTATCAAACAAACAACAACACCTCATATTTAATTTAAAAAATTTTTATTTTTAAAAATTATTTAAAATATATTAAATTAAAAAATCAATTTATTTAATTGATATTATATAATTCATCAATAAAATGTTCGTCTTAAAATTAATGAAAAAAGATATAAAATATTAAATAAAAAATAAAATAGATATTTTAATTCAAACTAAAAATTTCAATAAATTGAAAATATAAACATTTAATTCTTAATAAAATTCTAAATGATTAAATAAAATTAATAAAATGAAAAAATATCTAAAACAATTAAATATTTAAATTAAATAAATTGTGAATTATATAAATGACAAAAATTAAATTTTTTTTAAAAATGGAGAACCAACATCATCAAAACTTATTTACATATATGAATCAACCTCAAAGTCAAAATTCATTTTCAATAAACGACAAGACAGAAATAAAATTTCCTGGAGCAGGGAAAAAAAAAACAAGCAAAAATAATATATTAGAATATACAGTAGAAAAATATGGTTACATGGAAAATTATGGTCAAAAAATAATAACATTTAAGCCAAAACCAACAAATGAAATTGAGATAACTTCAATTAAAGAAGAAAAAAGAAATAAATCTGTTAAAGGAGGAACAATGAATTTAAAAGGAAAATATAATAATTCTCATTTATCTTTTGGAGATAATAATAATAAAGAACCTAATTTACTATTTGAAACTGGAATATTTCCTTTTAAAAATTTACCTAGTTTTAAAACTTTAGATAATAATCATAGAATTAAAATTGAACCAAGTTCCATTTACAATAAATTTACTATTGAAACTCAAAATAATTATAATTATAGAACTGAATTAAGTTATTCTGATTTAATTGCTGAAATTACTAAATATTGGAAGAAAAATAATATTACTATTCAAAATGAAAATTTTAAAATTTATGCTGGTCCTAAATTAAATTATAATATTAATAGTCAAGTTATTAAATTAGATAAAGTTAATAGTAATATGAATAATAATAATAATATCTTCAAAACAAATAAAAATGATAAAAGTGAGAAAAATAATAAAATTAATAATAATGAAAATAAAAAAGATGATTTTGTTGAAAGTGAAGATGATGATAATACTTCATATGTTCAAATAAAAGAAACTAAAACAACAATTACAAAAAAATCAAAAAGTAAAAATAAAAGTAATAGTCCAACAAAATATTCTTCTTCAACAATTACTTCAACAACAAATAATAATGAAGATAATAAATCTAAAATTATTCCAAAACCAGTAATTAATTCAAATCTAAAATCTTCAAATAAAAATAATGTTAAAAAATTTAATAGAATTTATCCATCTTATAAAGTTGTTAATCTTAAATTTTTAGGAAAACCTCAAAACAAAAATAATGATAATAAAAGTATTATTTCAAAATCATTAAAAGAACCTCATAAATTTAAAAATATTTATCCTTCATATAGAGTTAATAATATCAAAATGTTAGGAAAAGGAACAAAAGAAAATAAAAGTTCCATAAATAAAATAAGACCATCATATAGAGTTGTTAATCTGAAATTTTTAAGTAAAAATCCTGTGGATAATAAAAAAAATATAATTGAAAATAATAATAGATCTAAAACTCCAAATAAAATTTCTAGTAATAATGTTTTTAAAGTTAATAGAGTAAATAACATTAAATTTTTAAGTAAAACACCAGATAAAAATTCAAGAAAAGCAGCAAATAGAATAGCATATCGAGTAAATAATATTAAAATAATTGGAAAAAAAGCAAAACATAAATTTGATTTAATTGTTCCTAAATATAAAATAAATAATTTATCAATTTTACCAAAAAATAAATTTGTATCTTCTGTTAAAAAAGTTATGTGTGTTAAAAGAATTATGGAACTCAAATTTTCAGGTTCACCTAATTATAATAAAAATAATAATGATAATAATGATTTATGTACTTGTAAATGTCATAATTTAAAATCTACAATAAAAAATAATTCAAATATTAAAAAAGAAGAAGATAATAAAAAAGAAGAAGATATTAAAAAAGAAGAAGATAATAAAAAAGAAGAAGATATTAAAAAAGAAGAAGATATTAAAAAAGAAGAAGATATTAAAAAAGAAGAAGATAATAAAAAAGAAGAAGATAATAAAAAAGAAGAAAATAATAAAAAAGAAGAAGATAATAAAAAAGAAGAAAATAATAAAAAAGAAGAAGATAAAAAAGAAAAGCCAAAAAAATTAATTACTGTCCAAAGACAATTTTATTTTACTTTAGAACCAGAACCAAATGATATAATAAGACAAAGAGCAATTTCAAATAGAATTGATTCATTATTTAAACCAAAAAAACCTGCAAATAGAATTTCCACTGAAATATTTTTTAGTATAATGTCACAAAAAGAAATAATTAAAGCTAAAAAAGATCCAACATCATTTATATTTTCAAAAATTCAAATTTCTTTATTGGGAAATTCATCACCAAAAATTATTTCTAGTCCAAATAATAAAATAAGGCAAGGAAGAAAAATGTCTATTTATAAACCTAATTGGAATTTTACAAATTTAATTACTTCTGATTATTGTGTTTTTTCAATAATTAATGAAAAATCAAATAAAAATCAAGATAAAAAAGATAATAATGAACAAATAATAATTGAAAAAAATAATTTAGTTAATGATAAAAAAAAATTAGAATTTGATATTTCTCCAATTCATCAAATTGAATTAAAAGGAAATTATAAAGATGAAAACATTGATAATGAGAAAATAAAATTAGAAATTAAATGTGAAAAAAAAAATCCAAATATAGATGATTTTATTAAAGAAGATTTATTTGACAAAGATAATTACTATATTTTTATAAATAATAACAAAGGAAATTATCTTTTTGAATATAATAATTATCCTTCTTATGATGAAATGAAATTAAAATATAATAATTTTGTTTCATCAATAAATGAAAATGAAAGAAACCCTTATATTATTCCTAAAAAAAATTATTTAGAAATAATGAAAAAAATATGGGATATTGAAAATAAAGAAGATTCAAAGAATATAAATATTGAATATATTACTCAATTAAACAACAATAAATCTCCAATTTTAACAAATATTGAAGTAATACAAAATAAAGTTAATGAAAAAAACTCAAATAATGATTCAATTATTAATTTAAATAAAGGAATAGGTAATAACCAATTAATCAATATTGAAAGTGATAATAAAAATCATAAAATTGATTGGTCCAATTTATATATTGAAAATACAAACTTTGAAATATTAAGAAATAATATTCGTAATTTAAATATAATAGAATTAAATAATGAAGAAAAAATGCAAAAAATTAATGAAAACGAATCATTAAATAATAATAATGTAAATACAAATGATAAGATAACACAAATAAAATTAGATTTAATGAATTCTTTAAATAATAACAATGAAATAAAACCTCCTTTAACATCAAAAACAGAGAAAAAAAAAGATTTTGAAATATGTAATAATATATTTAATAGAAGTATGACCAAACCTTTAAAAGAAAATTTAAATGATGGAAAAGAAATTAATAAAAATGAAAATAATCAAAAACAAAAAATAATTGATTTAAACATGTCTTATAATAATCAAAAGTGATTTAGACTCTAAAATTTATAATAATCTTGGAATTAAAAAAGTTAAAATAACTCCACAAAAAAATATTAGTTATCAACAATCAAAAAAATTTATAATATTAATATATTAATTAATCATATATTTTTTTTTGAAAAAAATGATATTTGAAATTTAATTTAATATTTATAAATTATCATTATCATTTCCTATATTTTTCTTCCCAAATTTTAATGGATTATTTTGAAAATAAAATATAAAATTACAAGCAGTATGTAATAATAATAATTTATATTTTTATACTCTTCAGGACATTTTTTAAAAAGAGATTTACTATGATTTGAAAATTTTTCTTCAATCTTATTTTCTCTTTTTAATATTTTAATTGGATCTTTTAACCAATTTTTAAAATATGAAGAAGAAAGAAAATTAAATTGATAAAATAATTTTACTTTAGTGTTTAAAATTTTTATAAATTCACAATCAACTGAATCATTAATTTTTAACAAGTCATTTTTAGAAATAATATTATTTGATAAGAGTATATCCAAAATTTTTAAATTAATAAAATTATCTCTATTATGAATAACATTTAAATTTCTTACTTCTTTACATTGATCAAATTTTTTAATATTAATTCCTTGATTAAAAAAATTTTTTTTCACTGTAATATAAACATATTTTAAAAATTTAGCTTTAATTTTTTTAAGTAAACAATCCATATTATGAACTCGACTTATTATTGTATTAAATTTATGTCTTAAATATTTTTTTTCTTTCTTCCTGCTTTTTAATATACTAAAAGGATAATTAAAATAATTTTTGTCTTCAGTTGAATATGAAACATTTGTTTTATTACTTTCTTCTTCTCTGAAAATTACTTTTATTGGAATTGCTTATTACATTTTTGAAATGGAATTTCTTTGTCTGATAAATTTGTTTCTGTAATCTTTTTATAAAAGACAGGAACAACTGAAGACATAAATAAAATTAAACAATTTTTAATTATTATTATGAATTAATTTTTTTTTCTAAATTATTTTCCCTTTTTTTTTTAAATTTCTCTTTTGATTTTCTTTTAAGTGTTTTATTTTTTAGTTAACATTTACTTTTTGTTCGGGAGATTAATTTCTTTGTTTTTTTAAAAGTTTAATATGTAAAAATAATTATAAAAAATATTTTCTTTTTGTTAAATTAATGATATATTAAATTTGTTTTAAATTAAATGGAGGAAATTAATATCAATGAAAGAACTCAAATTGTGAAAATTAAAGGTATTTTAAATAATTCTTCATCAAGATCTAGAAGAGATTCTTCTTCATTTAAACATGTGGTCTTTATTGAACCAAATGATATGAAAAGGAAATCTATTGATTCGGATGATAAAAGAAAAATAAAAATAAAAAAAATTGTAAATAAAAAAAATAAGTTATCAAATAAAAAAATAATAATTAAAAAAACAAAACAATTAAGTGATAATAATTTTAATCTTTTAAATGATGAACAAAATAACACTATTAAAATCAATAAAATTATAATGAAAAAAAAATACAGTAAAATAAATCCTATTGAAAAAAATTTTCAATTATTTCAAAAAGGATATTTAATATTTAATATAATAGGAATAATATTAGGAATATTTCTTATGTATCATATATATAATTTATTTTTATTATTTTCAATTTTCAATAATATGTATATGTACTTAAGCACTTTAGAAGTTATTATTTTATTTACAATTTTTCCTTTAAATATTAATTTATGTTTGAAAGAAATTAATAATGATTATTCTGAAAAATTTAATTCATATATGAAAAGTGCTTTTTATAAATCTATTTTTATTAACACTTGTCAAATTGGATTTTCTATTTTTATCTTTTATCATGCTAATTATTATCAAAAAACTATTATAGATGATGTTTATAAATATTTAATTGAAGAATCCTTAATAAATATCTTTTATTTTATATTAATTTTTATTGAAGTCATTATTTTAATTTTTAATTTGTTTTTAGAAGAATATTATAATTCACAAATCAAAGAAGATGATGAAAATGACAATAATTTAAGAGAATGTCTTTTATAAAAAAGAAATTTAAAAATAAATAAGCAATTGTTTAGAATTTAAAAATTAATATATTACTATATGTTATTTATAATAAATATTTTTTTTTGATTATTTATTTTTTTATTTGTTCTTTACTTTTTTAAAGGAAAAAAATTTAAAAAAATAAAAACAATCAACTGAATTTAATTTTCAAACATAAATGTTCAACTGTTTTAAATAGCTTTAATTAATTGAAAGAGTTTCTGACTTTCAATTCAATATATCAATTTGAAATATCTTCTTTTGTTTAGATTGAATTCTATTCTTTGTTGGTTTGTTTTTTTCTTAAAATAAAAAATTATTATGTGAATAACATTGATTATTTAAGTTTTTTATTAAATATTATTAATGAATGGATGTCCAAAATTAAAAAAATTAAAAAAAGGAATTGTTAGTATTAAATTTATAGATTCATATCCTCATTTAAAAAATTTATTATATCTTGATAATTTTGAAATAAAACAAGATAATAAACAATTAATATTGTCTTTTAAACAATTTAGTAAATATTGTCAATATAATAACACATATAAAATAATTTATAAGCACAAGGGAGATGAAGATGATTTATTATATTTACTATATTTATTAAAATACAAAGGTAAAAAAATATATGAAAAAAAGAAGATAATAATGGATTGTATATTCCGTCCTTTCCTAACAGAAAAATATACATATGAAGATTTTAATTGTATAGAAAATGATATGAAAATGAAAAAAGGTTCATATACAATAGATACAATAATTTTAGATAATAAAGAATATTATGTTATTGGAGGATATGTTTTTGGTTTATATCAAAAAGATGATTTTTCATCAAGAAATATATTAAGTAATGAATATGATGATTGTATAACTGCTTTAACTACTATCGAACCAAATCCAAATAATAAGAATTATCAAATTATTACTGGTGGTAAAAGTGGAGCAATTAAATTATGGGAAGTTAAAACTTTACATGAAGTTAAATATATTAATACTGTTTTTAAAAAATTTTATGATGTTAAAAATATTTATAAAGTTAAAGATGGATCTTTTTCTATCATTATTTGTGATAATAGTAAAATTAAAGTTTGGAAAACTTTTAATGAAGAAATTTTTGGATTTGATGTTGATAAAACAAAAGACAATGAAAAAGATATTAATAATATTGAATGTACTGATTATTATTATAATAAAAAAAATCATCAAAATTTATTTGTTTATGCTGATAGAAGGAAAAATTTATTTTTTAATAGTTTTGAAAAAATTAATTTTTTATTCAGTACTAAAAGACATTTAAAAATTAATCAAATTTTTTTTGATGATAAAAGACAAATTTCTTGTCTTAAATTTTATAATGATGATAGGACTTTATTTATTGGAAATTCTCAAATGATTAATGTATATAATTATTCTAATTTTACTATTGCAAATGCATATCATTTAAATGATAAAATTAATTTTATTGATTATTATTTATATAAAAAAATAATATATGTATTTGTTGGTGGAGAAGAATGCTTTCATATATTACATTTTATAAAATAAAAAATTATTTAATATTTATTTTTTTTAAAATAAAATAATAGAAAAAATTAAATTTGGTGTTAATTTAATAAAAATAATATCTTTATTATTTCAATATTTTAAATATTTAAATGGATGCATTAACTGTTTTATTAATATTTGTAACATCAATATATTTGCTTTTATATCAAACAGCTTTTTGGAAATATTATTTTGGAATATTAATTCCTTATTACGTCATCACTCAATTAATATTTTGTGATTTTAAAACAAACACTTCAAAAAAGAAATTTTTTATGTCAACATGGACACATCCATTTGACAGTCAAATATATTGTGAAAGTAAAGTAGATATGACAAATATGTATAATTATTTAGAAAAATATAATAAAGAACACAATTGTAAAGTAGGACCAACAATATTTATGTTAAAATTAGTAGGAAATTTATTTAACAAATACCCAAAATTAAATGGTAATGTATTATTTGGATTATTTGTAAAAAAAACAAGAATAGATGTATCAGTAACAGTATCAACAGATCATGGAAAAAATAATGAAGTAATAACAATAAAAGACGCAGATAAATTATCTTTAGAAGATATAAGTGAAAAGGTAAATAAAAGAATAGAAAATATAGAACGAGGAATAGATATTAATGTAGGTAGAAAAAGATTTTTTATGAATTTATTACCTACATTTCTATTGTCACCTTTCTTAAGAATTATATCTTATTTATCTGCATGTGGAATGAATTTATCTTGGTTAGGTTTACCTAAATATAATTATGGAACTGCTGTTATTGTAAATTATGGTAAAATGGGTTTAACTGATACTTATTTACCTATTTCTCCATTTTCTTATGCTCCTTTTTGCGTTGGAATTTCAAAAATTAAAAAATATAAAAAAAAAGATGATAATAATTCCCATTATAAAGCTAAAATGTTATATACTATTGATCATAGATATTTAGATGGCTCTGTTGCTTCTAAATTATTAAAAGATATTAATTATACTATTTGTAATCCTGATGTTTTAAGTGATGTTAATTATTTTAGTGATGTAAGCTCTTATGATTCTAGTTCTTCCGTTCCTGATATGAGTAAGAGTAAAAAAAATGATTAGTTTTTTTTAATTTATTTATTAAAGTATATTTAATATTTTTTTTAAAAATTTTTTTTTCTATAAAATAAATAAATAAAATTTAACATAGAAACATACATTCATGAGATAATAATAAAAATTCGAATTATCTTAAGGAAAAAAAATTAAATTACTCTAAAAAAACAATTATTAATTTAAAAAAATAAAAATAAATATTTTATTCTTCAATGAGTTTCTGTCAGAAATTATGTTGTTTTTGCTGTTTAAAAAAACACGAAATAATTAAAGGAGAGAAACTAGAAGATGCAAAAAAAGAAGATTTAATTGAGCCAACAGAAATAAAAGAAGAAAAAATAATTCCTTTAAATAAAGAATATGATCCTCCATCATCAGACAAAAATGAAAGAGAAATAAAAGGAAATGAAAATAATGAAGAAAAATTAACAGAAAAGAATGAAGAAAAATTAATAGAAAAGAATGAAGAAAAATTAATAATAGAAAAGAAAGAAGGAAAATTATATGAAACAATATTAAAAAATTATTTAAATCCATTAATAGATAATAAAGATGTTTTTAAAAGAACATGGTATAGAGATGGAGAATATGAATTAATGGAATATTCAAAAAGATCAATAATAGCATTACATGATTATATATTTGATGATAGTACAAAATTATTTAGGGAATTTTACAATAAAGATAACTTAATACTATCAATTAATGAATCAGGTTCAATGTTTGCTAAAAATCCAATAATAAGATTATATTTTAAAATAGAAAAAAATAAATTACCTCCAAATACTTCATTACAAGATCTTTTAGAATATACTAATTATACAACTTTAAGAACAATTTGGGATGATCAACTAAAAATATATAAAGTTATTGAAGGTGATGAAACAGAAAAATGTATAATACAAAATTGGATGAAAAGTCCTGTTTTTTTTATGAGTGAAAGAGATATTATTGATAAAAAATATGATTTTTATGAAAATGGAATTTTATATAGTTTTGAAAGTTCAGTAAATGATAATTATATAGAAATTCCTAAAGGAGTTACTAGAATTACTGATTTAATTTTTATGAATAGTTATACTGAAAATGATAATGAATTTATTATTAGGAATATTAATCAAGTTAATTATAAAATGAATAGTCCTAATAGTTTACTTTGTGTTACTGTTAGTGGAAAAGTTCCTAATTGGTATAAAAAATGTATTGATGTTATGAATAAAGATTATCAAAATGGAAAATATACTTTTGGAAAAAAAATTGCTTGTGTTAAAAATAATTCTGAGCAAAATGATGAAATTATTGAAGATAAAAATAAAATTAATGCTTTAGCTGAAGATAATGATGATGATGAAAAAGAATAATTTATTTTTATTTTTTTTATGAAATTCAATGTGATTTTTAGTATTAATATATTAATAGTAGTTGAAACCTTTGAAGAATAAATTGTTTTTATTTTATTAAACACAAAGAATTTAAGATTTAATTTAATATTATTTTATGAATTAAAAAACTTCAAATTCTAAAAAATATTTGTTGAAAATTGACTCTTCAAAATTTGAAGAGACGATTTTTTAGAATCAAGTTCAAAAAGTTTTACCTTATATAAACATATTAATAAATTTAGTATTCAATAATAAATAAGTGTATTAATAAAAAAAAAGAGTTCAAGAACAAATATATTTAAAAATATTCATCTCCAAAAAAAACAAGTATTGCAAAATTTTATTTTTAATTCCATTTTTGGAAAAATGATTTTATTTTTTTTAAATCTTCAAATTTTTAATAAAATTTATTTCATAAATATCTAATTGAAAAGTTTCTAAATTTTCATTTTCCATTTTTCTTTAAATTAAATAATTAATTTAAAATATACAATATATTTTGAATAATTGATTTATAACATTAGGGTATTAAAATTATATTTTAAAAAAAGTGAAAATAAAGAAAAACATCTTTTAAAAAAATGGAGAGAAATTATTAAATTCATCAATTATAAAATAATAATAATTATTTTGAATTTAATACAATAAATTACAAAAGGATATTTAAATTCATATTATTTTATTATTACTAAAGTCACTTCTTTTTTTATATATTTTTCTTTTCATATAATAAATGGATGAACAAATAAAAGAAAAGACTGATTTTTTTTTAGTTATAAATAAAATTCTTCAAGTAAATAAATATATGATTTATGATAATACAACTAAAAAATTTGTTCCAAAAAAACAAAAAGAAAAAAATGTTAAATCTACAATTGAAGAATCTTTTAACTCAAATAAATGTAAAAAAAATAAAATTAATACATCAGTAAGAAATGTTTCAAAATTAAGAAAAAAAAAACAATTAAATAATTCAAAATTAAAAAATTTAGAATTAAAAGAAGAAAAATCAAATTTAAATCCATCAATAAATGATATTTCAGATTATAATTCAAAAAATTTAATATATTCAAATCATTCTATTAAAAAGGAAAATAAAAAAATTAATTTTAATAATATTTCATATGATACTTATAAAAGATATCAAACAACATCTTCAAATACTAGAAAGCAAAAATTAATAAAATTAAATACTCTTCCATCTTTATATTCTTTTAATCAAAATATTTTTCAAAAAAAATTAGATTATAATAATTTAAAAAATAATGAATTAAAAAATTCTGTTTCAATTCATAAAAATTTAATAAAAACAAAATTACTTTCAACTTCTACAAATAATTATCTTAACGATAATATTAATAAGATTAAAACACCTAGTATTAAATTATTAGAAGATATTAGTTTTGATTTAAATAATGTTAAAAATTTAAGTAATAATAATAGTAATATAATTAAAAAAAATAAAAAAATTAATAAGAGGAAAAATAATAATTTAACTAATTCAAATTTTATTAAAATAAATGAAAATAATTTTCAAGTGGATTATTTAAAAAAAATATTTAAAAGAAAAAAAACAAAAAATCCAACTTATTACTTAAATACTAATATTTCAAATACAAATGAAAGATTTTTTAGTAATGTGAAAAAATTCAAAAAGTTTGTTTCTGTTGAAGAAATACATATTGCTTTTGTTAAATTAATTAAAAATCAGTATAATTTAATTGAAAATCAGGAAAATAAAAAAATTAGAAAAAGAAAAAATAATCCTGATTTTTCTAAAAATTCTACTGTAATATATATTAAAGAACAATATTTATAAATAAATATAATCATTTTTTTTAAATGTAATTATTAAAAGTATATTTAAAATTATTGAATTATATTTATTTAAATAATTTTGAAAAAACAATTAAAAGAAAACGAAAAACGATTCACCAAATAAAAAACTTTATGCTTTTAAACCAAAGAATTCAAAAATAAAAAGAAATGAATTAGATAAAATTTTAAACAACATATCAAAAAAAACAAAAGAAGAAGAAAAAAATTCAAAAGAAACAATTAAAAATTTAAATACAAAGATTTATCCTCAACAAGACAAAAACCATAATAAAAAAATATTATATGACAAACAGAAAAATATGAAAAAAAATTCAAATTCAAATGTAAAGAATTATTCAAATCAAAAAATAAAACATCAAATAAATGAAATTAACAATAATAAACAGGCAAAAAAATTTTTTTTAAATATAAATGAAGAAAAACCACAATTAACATCATCAAAAAAATTATTAAATAAAAGAAAAGAATTAAATAATAAGAAAATATCATTAAATTTAAATACATCAAAAAGTAAAAAAGATATGATAATAAATGATAATGATACAGGAGAAAATAGTTCTCGTTCAACAAAACAAATTAAACCATTTCATATGAAAAAAGATTTTTATATTCCTACAGTATGTGCAACTTTAATTTCTGCTAAAAAAAAAAATAATATCAATTCTAAGCTAGACAATTCTTTTTCTTCTTTTTCTTCTTATAAAAGTACTGGAAAAGGTTCTTTTAAATTTAATGAAAAAAGAAAAGAACATATTATTGAAAGATGTCATACTATGACAAATTCAAATTATCATAAAATTATTAATAATGAAAAAGTTGAACTTTCTGATTCTCTTAGTCAAGGTTCTTTTAATTATGATAAAGTTTTAAATGATTTAAATTGTATTTCTATTGAATTAAATTCTGATAATAATGTTAAAGAAAGTAAAGATAATATTTCTTCTTTTAGCAGAAATAATCATTCAAGTCTTGATAGAAAAAGAAAAAGTTATCAAAGATATAGTGATTCAAATTCCAAAAGTTCAAATCAATTAAAACAAAATAATAGTGTAAAAATCATTAATTTATGAATGGTAAAATTTTATTTATCTTTCAAGTCCATATATATATTATATAATATAAAAAACCATTAATAATTTTCCACAAATTTCTTTCCTTAAAAAAAAATAAATAAGAAAAAATAAACTTTATAAAATTCAAAAAAAAAAATGTTTGAAGATGATGAAAACTATGACATGATATTTAAAATATTAGTAATAGGAGATACAGGAGTAGGTAAATCGAATCTTTTATTACGTTATGTAAAAAATGAATTTGCAGGAGATATGCGTTCAACAGTAGGAGTAGAATTTGGTACAAAAATGATGAAAATAGATGGATATGAAGTAAAAGCTCAAATATGGGACACAGCAGGACAAGAAAGATACAGAGCAATAACAAGTGCATATTACAAAGGAGCAAAAGGAGTTTTAATAGTATATGATATAACAAGGAAAAATACTTTTGATAATGTTGATAAATGGTTAAACGATTTTAAAATGAAATGTGATGAAGATGCTGCTATTATTATTGTTGGTAATAAAAGTGATTTAATTCAAGAAAGAGAAGTGTCTAAAGAAGAAGCTACTTTAAAAGCACAAATTAATCATTTAGCTTTTTTTGAAACTTCTGCTAAAGAAAATGAAAATGTTCATTCTGCTTTCTTTTCCTTAATGCAACAAGTTGTTAAAAATTATAAAAATAATGAAGATGATCGATTTAATGGTGGAGTCAAAGGAAAAACAAAAAGAAAAAAAAACTTCATTCATAATAATAATGGACAAAATATTGTTTTAGATAATAATAATAATGATGATTTTGATGATAATCGGTTTAATGAAATTAATAAAAAAAAGTGCTGTTAATGATTATATCTTTTTTTTTTTTGAATTGTTTGAGATGAGATTTTTCTTTTATATTCCTTAGGTTATTTTTGTTATATTTATAATATTAATTTCAAATAAAAATTAATTGAATTCTAATTCAAATATTTATACAAAAAATATTTATAAAGATCATTTGTATTCCTTTTGAAAATTTATTTTTTTATAATTTCCAATAAATTACCTTTATTATTTTCATTTAATTTTGAAGTTATTTCATCACTTAAACTTCTAATTTTTGTAGGTTGTTTATAAATTAATTGATCAGATAAAATTTTATGATAATTTATTTGTTTTTGACGAATATAATTTAAATTTTCCATAAAATTATTAATTCTTTCTGCTTTTTTTTTAATTTTGGCATATTCAATATTTTCAACTTGTTTATCAAGTAAATTATTTACTTCTTTATTATATTCTGTTTCAGATAAATTTTTTAATTTCTTAATATTTTCAAATAATACATTCAATGAATATTTATTTCCATTATTGTTTTCTGCTTCACTTCTTGATGAAACTTTATTTTTTGGTTTAATAATATTTTCTTCTATTTTATTTAAATTATCTTCCAAAATACTTAATTTAATAATTTTTTTATTACTAAGTGGTTGTTTAAAATAATTTTTTCTTATAAATTTCCTTTCTTCCATCTTTATTATCTTTTCTTTTTTTGGAATATTTACTGAATTATTCTTTTGATAATTATCTATATTTATTGGATTTTTTTTATTTCTTTTTATTAAATTTATTTTATTTTCTGATTTTATTAATGAATATTTTGGATCTTTGTTAATTTCTGTTTTTAATAATTCATTTTTAACCCAAGATGAAAATTCATTTTTTAAAGATAAATCATATGTTTTTTCTTTGTTTTTAGGAAAATAATTTATACCCTTATAAATTAAAAAATTATCATTTTTAACTTTACTATAATTTATATCTCTTTTACTTGAATCATTAAAACTATTTTTAGTTTCATTTTTAATTATATTTATTTCAATAGGATTTTCTTTTAAATCTTCATTTTCAATTGTATAGTTAATTAAACCTGTTTTTTCTCTTCTTTCTTTTTTTTTGAGAATTTCTATTTTATCTCTTGTTATTGAATTTCTTTTATAAACCAAATTTTTTTTTAAATTATTTTCTAATGCAATTTTAACTTCTTTTTCATGAATTTGTTTCTGTTCTTCAAAAGTAATTATATTTATATTATCTTTTTTTTCTTCATTACTATCAATATATGTATTTATTTTTAAATTTTTCTTTTTTGATATTTTGTAATTTTCCTTTAACGATTTTTTAAAACTCTTTTTTAATATATTATTATTCATAATAAAATCTATTTCAGATGAATTAAATTTTGATTTATTCTTATTTTTAATCTCTGTTAAATTCATAGTTTTCATAAATAGATTTCTATTTATATTTATTGTTTTATTTCTTTTATTTTTATTATTAAAATCTTCTTTTTCTTCTTCATTATTTGAAAAAGAAAAGTTATTTTCAATATCTTTTTTTGAATTTTTATCTATATTAGTTTCTTTATTGTTTAAAATTTTTCCTCTTTTACTACTAATAGAATAATTACAATTATCATTTTCATAAATATAATTATCTTTATTATTTTTCTTTAAAAAAACAAAGATTTTTTTCCCTTCTTTATTATAATAATCTTCATTATTTTTTAGATTAAAATTTGAAATTTTATTTCCATTTTTATCAAATAAAATCAATGGATTATTATTATTAAATTCAATTTTATTTCCTTCTTCATCATAATATTCAATAATAATATTTTGTTCATCAAATGAATAATTATTTTTTTTTTGTTTAACATTAATTTTAGAATTTTGACTTAAGGAAAAATATTTGTTGTTTTTATTATTTATTAAACTATTTACACTTAATTTATCCGAGTCAGTTTCAATGGATTCTTGTTTACTATTATTTTTATTTTTTAAATTTTTTTCAATTTCATTATCATCACTCAAATATAATAAATTATTAAATTGTATTTTTGGATTAGAATTTAAATTTATTTTTCTTTTTTTTTTGCGTTCGAATTTTATAATATTTGATAAAGTATTATTTAAATTACTATTAAAAGTATTTTCTTTATTTTCATTATTTTTCAATTTTGTAATTCCTTGTCGAATATCAAATTTAATATTATCAATTTCTCTTTTTATTAAATAATTAATATAATCATTTGTTATATTCATATTTCTTTTAATTCTATTATCTAATACTTTTTCTATATTACTCAAAACAAATTTTAAAAATTTATTTTTTAAATTGAAATTTAAAGAAGATATTTTTGAATTTTTTAAATATTTATTTTGTAAATATTCATTTAATATAAATCTTTCATTTTTTCCTATTTTTTTAGAAAGTGAATCAAAATAAAATAATTTATCATGTAATTCTTGACTATTTATATTATTATTTACTATAATTTCAGACTTAGTAAGATTATCTAACATTGTATCGTTAATTTTATTTTTATATCTATAATTTAAATAATTTGAATTTGATTGTTGATGTATTCTTTTAATTTTATCACTTTCATTTTCCATAATATATTTATTTAACAAAGGAAATTTATTGTGTTGAATAAAAGGTAGATTCCTATTTTTAAAAAGATTTTTTTTTATTAAATCATGAATATTATTTTGGAAATTATTTAATGTTAAATTAAAGGACATTTCAGGAGAAAAAAATTTTCTTTTTATAATTTTTTTTCTGTGTTTTTCTGTTGGAAAAATTTCATAAATATTTTCTTCAGGTTTAATTGCTTTTAATGAAATATTTGTTTGAGAAAAAGTTGAAGTCTCAACTTTCATTTTTTTTAATATAATCTATTACATTTATAGATCAATTTAGTTAATTAACTAAATTAATAAGAAATCTAATGAAAATATTAACATTTATTAATTTTATTAACCTTAAATAAAATGTAATATTTACATCACAAAATATATGAATTTAAGTTTAAAAATAAATTTAATGTTTTTTATTTAGTAAATATGATCTCTTTCAATTCAATATAATTTATTTATTTGATTCATTTTAGTATTTTGAAGAAGAGATAATTTTGAATCAATATATAATAAAATAGTATCTTTTACAAAAAATATTGTTTTAATTATGATTATTGGATATATTAAAAAATATTGTTACTTTTGTGGAATATTTTTTTTATAATAAATCTTATGCATTTATATGCATTTATTGAATTGATTTTCATTGAAGATTTTATTATTTTTATCACAAAAAAAGGAGATATATTTGATAGACACAAATAATTTTCTGGATTACTACAAATTTTTAATTACATAATATTATTGTAGTATCTATCTAATTATATTTATTTAAATTAATTATATTTATTTAAATTAAAAATATTATAAAATTTTATATATTTTCTTTTAAAACACCAAACAACTTTCACCTGATAAATGGGAAAGATTAATTGATCTTTTTTCTATTAAATTTTGAATTTCTTTATTAATAGTAATAAATCTTGTATCTGAAGACATAGAAGTTAGATCAATATATTTTATATTTTTATTATCAATTAATTCTAAATAACATTCAACTTCATCTTTTTCTGTTTCTATTCCTTCAACTTCTCCTTTATCACAAATTCCTAAAATAAAAATTGGACCTTTAAAATTTAATTTATGTTCATTTACCATAAAACTTACATAATCATTTATTAAACTTTCAAAACAAGTATGATCTGAAACATCTAAAAGAAAAAATAATATTGAAATATTTTTAATTATTAATGATAATTCTTGTGTACTTAATCCTGTAGATGCCTTAAAATTTATTAAATAATTATCTTTATTTATTTCTACTATTCTTGATAATTTTTCATCAAATTGATGCTTTTTCTTATTTAAGACAGTTGGAATTTGTTCTGCAAAAAAAAAATAGTTTTCAATAAAATTATCTATTAAAAAATAATTTGTTGAAATTATAAGTATAGGAATATTATAAATATTTTTTGTTTTTTTTTTATCTGACATTATTCTTATTAATAATTTATTAATTTCAATAAATTTATATTGTAGATTAAAGAAAACATAAATAAATTTTGTAGAAATATTTTAATATTATGTGAAATAAAATTGAGACTCAAGTTTTTAAGCTTAGTAGATGTATTTGATTTTTGAAATTTTTTTCAATATTAATTGAACTTATATACTAAAGTTTTTTCTTAAAATTATTCAAAATTTGAAAAATAAAAGATATCCTTTAAAAATAGATTTAAATAAAATTATTATTTTAGGTTGTTTAAATACATAATTTAATTACTTAACATAGTTGAAATAAAGGTTAAAAATCATAATACCTCATTCAAAAAGAATAAAAATGATTCATAAAAAAAAAAATTCAAAAATCCAAAAAACCCAAATTTAAAAAAAACATGAAAAAAAAAAAATATAAAAAAAAATGGGAGAATTCCTTTCTCAGCCAAACAAAGAAAAGCACAGTGATGACGGTGAAAACGCATTTGTAAGTCTCAAAAAAACTAATTTAAAAAACCAACAACCATTTTATAATTTTTAACCCATAGTTACGTTACGGAGTATGTGGAATGCAAGGATGGCGAAAGAGAATGGAGGACGCACATATAACAGATATATCCCAAGGTAAATCATCGGAATTAGATGTATTTGGAGTATTTGATGGTCATGGAGGAAAGGAAATATCTCAATTTGTAACTAATCATTTTACAAAGGAATTAATAATAAATAAAAATTACATAAACGGTGATTTAAAAACAGGAATAAAAGAAACATTTATAAAAATGGATGAAATAATGCAAACAAATGAAGGTAAAGAAGAAATAAAAAAATATGCAAGAAAAAGTAAAGAAGAAGATGATTTACAAAATAAGAATGAGCCTCCAAATTCTCAAATGGCAATAATATCACAATTAATAGGTCAAAAAGATCCTGAAAGTGATGATATAGCAATGAGAACTGGATGTACTGGTTGTGTTTGTGTTATCGATGAAGGAAATAAGAAAATGTACTTTGCTAATGCTGGTGACTCAAGAGTTGTTTTATGTAAAAAAGGAAATGCTATTCCTATGAGTACAGATCATAAACCTGAATTAGAAGAAGAGAAAGATAGAATATATAAAGCTGATGGATGGATTACTGATGGTAGAGTCAAAGGAAATTTAAATTTAACTAGAGGTTTAGGTGATTTAGATTACAAACAAAATAAAAATTTAAAACCTGAAGAACAAATTATTACTTCTAATCCTGATATTTTAATCGAAGATTTTTCCAATGATGTTGATTTTATTATTATTGGATGTGATGGAATATGGGATTGTTTAACTAATCAACAAGCTTGTGATTTTGTTAAAAATAGATTGAATAATAAAGGGAAGTTAAGCAAAATTATTGAAGAAATGATGGACTCTATTTGTGCTAAAGATTTATATAATGCTACTGGACTTGGATGTGATAATATGACTTGTATGATTATTATTCCTAAGAAATAAATGTTTTTGTTTTTAAAAGAGGTTTTTTCATATTTTTTTGACTGCTTTTAAATATTTAAACTTTATATTAATTGAGTGAAAAATTATCTTAATTATAGGTTTTTCATTATAAAGGTTTTTAAATTTATTTTATTTTTTATATCAAAAATTCAATTGTTTTTGAATTATAGAATATTACTTGATATTGATATTATTGTTTTATTAAATAATTATATTATTTAAATAATATATTTTTTTTTGGCATTAAAAAATTAAAAAAATATTTTAATAACTACTAATAAAAAATAATATATATTTTTTCAACATTAAAGATAATATTTGCTAATTTAAGGAAAAATTCGTTTAATATATCTAAAAAAATTAAATAAATAAATAATAACTTTAATCACTTATTTATAATTTTTTCTTTAATCCATTTCATAATAAATGGAAATATTTATATTTTATATTCATAACTTTTATATTATAGAACACATATTACAAAATTCATTATTATTATTTAATTCATTATTTTTTCTTTCAAAAATAACATTATTTGAATCAGAAAACATATTATTTTTATTTAAAAATCCATTTTTTAATTTATATAAATAATTAAATCCTTCATTTTTAATTTTATTTATTATTCTCATTCTATAACCAATTTTATCAATTTTAATTTCATTACATAATATATTATCATTAATAGGTTGTTTACTTTGCATTTGTACAAAGAGTAATTCAGGAGAAGTATAACCATTATCAATAAAATTATTTAAATAACTCTCTAAATTTATAGATGATAAAAATCTATATAAACAATTTTTATTTCTTTCATTTTGAAAATAAACTTTTTCTCTTTCTATAGGAAAATCAAATAAATTTGCTATTTCTTCTAAATGAATTGTAATTTTAGCTCTTATTCCTGGAAATTTAATTCCAATTTCTCTTAAATTTTCATCTGACATTGCAATTCCATTTTTACTCTGTTCAATTAATAAATTTAAATCATCAAAACCATTTAAAGATAATAATTTTATATATTCAGTATTAACTCCAATTTCTTTAAAAAAATTTATAAAATTTTCATTATTTTTTTTTTCTCTTTGTTCTGAATTATAAGCATTATTATATAATAAAGATTGTTGTTCTGTAAAAAAATCATTTTCATTTTCATTTTTTAAAGGAATTACTAAAGAAGGTAAATTAGTAGATAATTCTCTTGTTAATTTACTTGGAAATTTATTATGAGTATTTGTATCTGTATTTATTATTTTATTACATGATGAATTATCCAAAAAATTTATTTTTGCACTTTTACGATATGTCAGTATATTTTTTTCTTTTTCTTTAATTCCCATTGAAAATTTCTGATGAAATATTGAAAAATTATCTTCAAAACTTGAAAAATTTGATATTCTTTGTTGAATATTTCCTGTTAATTCATTAAAAATTGAATCATTTTCTTCATCTAAAATTTCATCTTTTTCTTCTGATGAAGCATTTTTTAATTCATCTTCTTTTAATTTTACTTGATTAGTTAATTTTATTTCTATAGAATCTATTTCTTTAGAAAAATCTTCTTCATCACTTTGAGTTTCAATATTTAATAATTCATTTTGTTTTTGATTAATTGAATTTTTTTTTAAATAAGATATGTTAATTGATTGGTCATCATCTATTATATCATTTTTTTTTGATGGAAATGTTGTAATAATATCATTATTATCAATAAATTTAATTGAAAATTTTTTTTTTTCTTGATTTCCTTTTTTTAATAAAGTAATTATTGAAGTATTATCTTGTTCAAAAGCATAGTCAATAACACTTAATTTATCTTTAAAAGTTTTAATATTTTGATCAGGGGAATATTCCAATAGTAGTTTTATTATTTTTATATCACTTTTAGCAATTGAAACATGTAATAAAGTTTCTCCTATTTCATTTTGAGAATTTATATCAAAATTTTTATCAAGAATAGTTTTTAGTATTTTATCTTTACTAAGTTTACATGCTTGAAAGGCAAATTCTTTAAAAATATTTTCATTTTTTTTGGAAAAAAATTTTAATAAATATAAAAGTAAGTTTATATTATTCTTAGATGTTTTTTTTGATTTTATTATAAGAGAAAGAAGATAAGATAATGAAGAAGGTTCATTTATATTTATTTTATTAGTTTCAATTAATTTTTGAATTATTTCTGGTTCTGTTGTTGATTTTATGTTTTCTAAATAAAATTTGTTTTTGTTTTTAAAATTTTTTTCTGCTTCCATGTCTTTAATTCAGAAATTGAACTAAAATTATTTATAAAAAATGATAATAACTATATTATTTAGAAGTAAAAAAATTAGAATCTTATTATTATTATTTAAATTATTTTTGTTGAAAAAATTTTATTGAATACATAAATTGAAATATTTGTTTATTTATTTTTCAAATGGAAATTGATAATGAAATTTATTGTTTCATATATTTTTAAATAAAAAATTGTTATTTTTAAAAAAATGAGAAAAAAAATTAAGTTAAATTCAAATTTTAATGGAAATTTTAAATCCCCCAGAAATTACAGAAAAAATAAAATTACTAGGAAGCTCATTTAATAAAGATTTTGATTATAATGAATGGTTAAATAAATTTAATAAATTACTTATTTTAATAATAACAAAAAATGAAGATGCTAAAAAATTTGATTTATTACTTTTATTAGAAGAAGGATTTAGAAATTATCAAACTATTAGAGCAGAAAATAAAAATTTTAAAAAAGTATTTAAAATATTATTATTAAAATCAATTAACATTTTTGATAATGATGAATTAATAATAATTACAAAAATATTAAATGGACTTATTAATTGTTCAATAAAAGGTAATTCTATTTATCAAATTAGTTTTAAATTAATAAATGTTGAAAATAAAGATGAATTAAATGAAAATAATATTGATTTAAATTATTTGTCCTTTTTATTTAAATATTTTCTCTTTTTTTATTTTAATATAAATTTCAATGTTCATCATAAACAAATTTACTTTAAAGAAATTATATATTCTAGAATTGAAAATATTTTTCAATTAAATTTAAATAAAATAAAAAATATTTTCGTTAAACATTTTTCAAAATTATTTCAAAAAATAGGAATTTTTATTTATACAGTCCCTAAAACAATAAATAATGTATTTGTTGATATTTTATCTAAACTTGGTAAAAATGAAATATTCCAAAGATTATTAAAAGAAATATGTAATGAGAAATTAAAAAATGAAAATTCTGATTTTAATATTATTTATAATTCTCTATTTATTGAAGAACAAATTAACTATTATAATAATTTTATAAAACAAGAGAATGAAAATGATATAGATATTAAAAGTTTATTTAAACTATTTCTTAAGAATGATATAAAATTTGATATACATTTAGTTAACAACAAAAAAACATTTACAGATTTTTTATCAAATGAAGTAATGAATAATTTTGAAAATTTTGAATTATTTCCTCAAGATTTTTTTATTTCTTCAAATGATACAAATAATGTTTTTTCAGATTTTTCATTTTATAATATAGAATATAGAGAATTTTATCTTTTAAAAAATTGTTATGAAGATGAATTACCTCAATATTCAAATAATAATTATATAATCAATAAATTCCTGAATTCTCCGTATCAAATAGTACAAACTTTTATTTGTGGAAATAAAAATATTGGTGAACAAATAAATGAGAATCTTAACTTTGAAGAATATTTTTTAATTCTTTTACTCTTATATCAAGTTTATAAATCTAATCATGATAAAAACGAAGAAATAAAGTCGTTAATTAATTTATATTTCAATAAAACTTTTGAACAAACATGTAAAGAGCAAGAATTATATGTTTCTTTTTTTAATTTCATTTTATTAATTGATAAAGAGTTAAATGATGTTTGTTTATATTCACTTGAAGCAAATAGGAAATTTTTTGAATTATCAAAAATAAATAATAATAAATATATGAAAATAATTTTTTCTTACTTTATTTTTTCTATAAATTATATTAATAAATTAGAAATCTCTCAAGATATATTTTTAAAAGAAATAGACTTAATTGTTAAATATATTAAAATAATGAATAAATTTTGTGAAAATTATAATTTATCAAAATTACAATATTTAAACATTCAATTAATATGCATTTTAATTAAAATTTTTCTCATTGATAATGATTATCAAAATAATAATTTTATTGAACAATTTTTTGAATATTGTTTATTTTGTTATAAAAAAATAGATTATCAATATCATAATTTTAAAATTAAAAAAATAAGTAACTATCTTTTTGAATGTCCTAATTGTAAAAAATATAATATTTTTCTTAAAATAAATAAATCTTATATTAAATCATTAAATAAAGAAAAAAAACAAAATATATTACAAATATTATTAAATGGTAATATTGATAATTTTGAAACAATTTTAACGAAAAATTTAGGAGAATATAGAAATTCAAAAGATGAAAGATATATTTTTTTAAAATTAATTGAAATTGAAATAAAATCAATATTTAAATTAATAAAAAAATTTCATATTAATATTGATTATATTAAAGAAGAAACATATCCTAATTATTTTAATTTTATTAAAAATCCTTTATCATTTGATGAAAAATATATTAATCCAATTTTTGATATTTCATATAAATTATACTTAAATTTATTAAAAGATCCAGAAAAAAGTAAAGAATATATTGATAAAATTAAATTACTTTATTGGATTGTATATTCAAAACGTAAATATTAATTAACTTAAATTTTTCTATTAATACAATTTAAATTTTTCTTTTAAATAGATATTATAATCATTAATTATTAATTTTAATTAAATAACAATAATTAATTTTTAAAGAAGCGAAACTTCAGTTTTGTTTTCATTTCAATGAATCATTTATTTAAAATTATGAAATTATTTTCAAAAAATGAATTATTACATTCTTATTATTTTATATTTTTGATTATTTTAGATTCAACATTGTTTGTTATTTGACTTTATTTATTTGGATTGTCCCCTTTTCAAGTTTAACTTATATCAAAAACAGCACGAAATATATTTACAAAAAATCATTTTTATAAATATTGGTTGAAAAATAAGTGAATGATTTTTAATGAAAAGTAATATTTCTTAATTTTCTTATATCTTAATATCTTTAATTTCAATCAAAAAAAATATTTAAAATTATAATAACACATTCAAATTATTTTGATTGGTTTAATAAAAGATTATAAAAAAATACATATTTATGATAATTTTATTAAATTTTGTATTATATTTTTCAAGTATTTAGGAAATAGTTTTTTTGAAAAGAAATTTGATTTAATAAAAAAAAATTATTTAATTTATGGATTTATATAACATTAATTTAGTATATTAATTTTAATATTAATATTAATAATCATTGTATATATGTTAGAATATTCAAATAAAAAAACAACTAAAAAGAAAATTGAGGAGAATTTTTTATTTGTAGGAACAGAAAGTGAAAATGTATATTCTTATTATCAAAAATTTTCAAAAAAAATGACAGAATGTTTAAATTATACTCAAAATTTGCAATTATCTCCTGATTTCTATTCTATTAATTCTCTTTCTAGCTATGCAGAAATTTATGAAGAAGAAAATAGACTTTTAATTGTTTCAATTAACAATAAAGAAGATTTTTCTTTTTATAATGGAACTCAAAATAAGAAAAAAAAGGAAAATATAATTAATGATTTTAATATTTCTCTTTATAAAAGTATTAAATTGAAAAATTTCAATAAACAAATTTTTACTGAAAATTTCATTTATAATCCTTTAATTTCTCATTTAGAAACTAAAATAAATAAAAATTTTTATAAAGAAGAAGGCTTTTTAAGGGAAATAAATAATAAATATGATTCTTTCAAATCATCAATTTTATTTAAGGAAGAAGATTTAAGAAATTCTTTTGATAATTTTTTTATTAATGAAGAAATAGAAATGGAAATAAAACCATTTGATGATCTTCTTTTAGATGATATAAAAGAAATTTTAACAAAAATGGCTTTTCCAGATTATGAATCTGAAAAAGCAAATCAAATTAATTTATCAAATTTTTCTAAATATATTAATAATTCTTATTTATTAGATGTTCTTAATTATTTTAATTATATTTTAAGTGATTATAATCCTATTAATAATATTAATCATAGAATTTCAAATAATAATGTTATTAATAGAATTATTAAAAAAGCACAAAATATTGAAAAAAAAAATTCAAAAACTAAAACACAATTAAATTCAATTTCTACGAATATAAACAATCATAAATTTGATAAAAAAGAATTATTTAATGAAATACAAAAAGAATTAGAAGATAAAGAACATATGATTAATATGGAAAATGAACATATTAAAAATTATTATACACATTTATTTATAAATAATAAAAAAATTGGAAAAGAAAACTTTAAAAATGTTTTAAAATTTTTACAAAAAGGTTATTATAAAATGTTTGCTTGGTATATAAATAATGATGAAACTGAAAAATATGGAATAAATGATGTAATAAAAATAGGTTCCAAGGGAAATTTAACTTTTTATCTAAATAAAAACGTAAATAATGGATAATTTTATTTTTGATTTAATGGGGAAATAAATAACAATAAAAAATATAATTATCCAATTCAAATTATTTATATTTATGATTTAAAATAATTGAAACTTATTTATATATATAAAAGAAATATTTTATAATAATAGATTTGAAAAAAATAAATTTAAAATTTTAAAAAAAAACAAAATAAAAAAATATTTTTAAATAAAGTTAAAAAAATATATTATCTAATAATGTGATGAAAATAATCTTTAATTTTATTTTCAATTTGAATAATAATATATTCTTTTTCTTGATAAATTTCTTTAATAATATATCTTTTTCTTTTGATTATTTTTGATTTTATTCATCATATTCATGAATATTTACTTTTCTATTTTTTATTTTATGTTAATTGATTGATTTTTGTGAATTATTCATAATATTAATTTTATTATTTGGTTGAATTATAGTATTTTTATTATTTAAAATAGAAAAATTTTTCTTAATTGAATTATTTTGAGTTCTTTATTCATTTAAGTTACATTTATTTTTTTCTTTTAAATTTTTTAATTCATTAATTATCCCTTTAATTCTCTTTGATTATATATTTCAAATTTTAATTTTTCTATTTCTTGCATTTTTTACTTATCATAATTTTATTTATAATTTTCATATGTAATTTCCATTTTCATTTAGTCTTTATTTTATTTTAAATTTCTTGTATTTATTTTCTTTTTAATTTTATCAACTTCTTAAAATAAAATTTTCTTTTTATTTTTTAATAAAATTATTGATTCTTCTATTTCTTTTTTATAATTTTTATAATTATAAAAAAACTTTATCATCTATAAATCTATTTATAATTTAAATTATTTCATCAACTTTATTTACTGTTTGTTTGGAAATTTCATTTATTATTAATTTTAACTGTTCTTCTCATAAAGAAATTTTATTTTCTTTTAATAAAGAAAAAAAGTTTTAAATTAATTAAAAAATGATTATTATCTTGTTAATTTGTAGGAGAAATAAAAGAAGTTAATAATATAAGTGAAAGGAATTTGGAAAAAAATAGGAAATAATAAAGTTTATTTTATTAAAAAAAGATCTAAGAAAATAGGGAATAATTGAATTAATTGTTTTTTAATTATTATATTTGTTTGCTTTTTTTCATTTATTATTTGTTATATTTTTTTATAATCTTTGAAGTATATTTTTTATAATATATCAATTAAAAAATATTTTAAAATTAATTTTTTTATTGAGGTAGAATAAATCATAAAATAAATTAGCTTATTTATTCTTTAATCATTCAAACAAAAATTCAAATTAAAGATTAATTTTATATCTTTTTTTAAACTTTTCAAACCATCCTTTAGAAGCTCTAAAATCATCATATGAAGAAAGTTCCAAAGCTTTATTTTTAAATTGTCTAACATTAATTTTTAATCCTCCATTTTCACGAGTATCTTTAAACCATTCTAATAATTTTTTTACCATTGTTGGGTCCCTAACTTTTCTTCCCCCGCCTAAAATTTTTTTCATTATAAAAAATATTTATAATAAAAATTTAAAGTTTTGTGTTTCTTATTTTGTCATATAATTTTTTTATTTTTTACATAATATAAAAATAATATGTATTAAAATTTCTTAATTTTTTTTTGACGAAAATTATTATCTTTTTCATCATATAATTATATAAAAAGTTGAGTTATAAACAAAAAAAAGTTTATAGAAACACAATTTAACTTTAAATTTTTTGGAAAATGGAACTTACCTTTTTTTCTTTCTGGTCCTTTCTTAACCCATCTTTGAAGTGTTTTTAATTTAACACCATATAATTTAGAAACTTCCTTAACAGATTTTTCATTTAACTTTTAAAAAAAATTAAAAATTTTTAATATTACTTCATCTAATATTTTCTTCTTTAAATCAATTGAAAATATTTTATATTTTTTCTGATCTTGATTTCCCTTTTTATTTATTTTATTATTTGTTTTTTTCACATTTTTGATTTCATTTTTTTTTTCTTCTTCTTTAATATTAGATTCAATTTTTTCTTTTTGAATAATTATTTTTGAATCTTCTTTTATTTCTTCTTTTTCAGTTTCATTATCAGAATCACTATTTATTTCATTATAGATATATTCTTCAAATTGGTTCATATCTTATTTTCTTCTTATAAATAAATATAATAATTATTTATCTGCTCATAAAGAAATCCAATTAGCTTATTGGAACAAAGAAAAAATTGTACATTATTACTTTTTATTTTGCAAATGAAGGTTTAACATATAATATTATAATTTTTAGAAGGACTTTAAAATATAAATTTTTCTTTACATTTATTACGAAAAAATTTTAGAATCCTTAAACCACTTATAAGAAAAATTTGATAAGAAATAATTTAAAAATTTAAAATTATAAACTTCAGATACTTGTTAGTTTTCTATCTCAAAAAAAACAAAATTTAATAATTTCAAATAACAAAAATTAGAGAAAAATTTGATGTTATTTATAATATTTTTTGTATTCTCATATTATATTTAGTGCATAATCTCATAAGTGGATTTTCAATATTTTCTTCATATATTTATAAATAGCAAATTTTTTGTAGAAAAATCCAAATTTTTTTTTTAGAATTCTTTTCTAAATTATTCATATAATATCTTTTTTTTACTTTTTACAATAAAAAAATTTTTCCTAATTGATTACATTAATTCATCATGCCAAGGAAATATTTTAATTTCAAAATAAAATGACTTAATAAAATATTTTTATGAAAAGATTAGATAAAATAAAAAAGGTAAAGTTTTTTGAATTGATTCCCAATTCACTGTCATTTTTTAAATGTAAAAATATATTTATATCTTTCCATATAAAAATTTGAAATTTCTTCTAAAAAAAATCGAATTATTTATTATTCATATTTTTTTTGAAAAAATAAGGAGATATATGAAAAGATAATCATATATTTTTTTAAGTATAATTTTTTTAATTGTTTACTATGTTTTGTATCTGTTATAACTTATTTAATTTATTTTTATATTGAATAAAGTTAACCCTTTTCTAATATATATTATATTTATTCCAGATTTTCCTATAAAAGAATGAAATAAAGACAGAAAATATAAAAATTAATAAAATAAAATATTTTGAGCTTTTTTATCTAATATTTGAAAAAAATCTGCATTTTAATTAGTAATATCTTAAATTAGAGAAAAGTAATGTAAAATAATTTGTTTTTTAAATCACTATAATATTGACAAAGTTACTTTAAAATTTTAAATATTATCTTGATTTTTTTGTTAAAAGGAAATATCCATCACATTTAGAATGAAGTGTATTTTTTTGTGAAGAATTTTTAATAATAAAACATTTGATTCTATATTATTATATTGAATAAAATGAATAATGAAGATAAATATCATTTATCATATTTAAAGATAAAAATTTTGATAAGAAGATAACTTTGATATCAAGGAGATAAGTTTAAAGTTATTTATTTCATGATATTTTTTATTTGTTTAATAATTATAATTTACTCAAGATGCTAAGTAGCAAATTTATTTACTTATTTTTTAATTATTTTTTATTATCATCAATTAATATAGCATATCTATTTTAGATAATTAAAAACCTAGTTTTCTTAATTTTTTTCTCTTATCTTTTTTATAGATTAAAATAGAATAGTTTTTAACAATTTATCTGTTAAGTCTTTAAAATACATTACTAATAAATATCATGTAATATTTATTATTGTAAATCATTGAATAACTCACTTTCAATTTAGTTTAACAACACTTTTTGAAAAAACAATGATATAATCTTATTTCACAAAAAGATTTAATAATTTTAATAAATAAAATTTATTCCTATTTCTTAAAAAATAATTAAAAAAAATAATTGCCTTTCATTATAATATACAAAAAAACAAAAAATGAATATATAAAAATTAATTAAAGTAAAAAATAATTAAAAAAAATATAACAAAAAATCAATTATAAAAAACAAATGTGAATAAATGAATCTTCGAAGAAAAAAAAGCAAAAAAAATGGACAAGTAAAGGAATATATTAAAATAAAGTAAATTGAGAATATAAAAATGTATCATTTATTTAAAAGTAAAAAACAAATATATTAAAACCATTCTTTATGAAAATTCTGTGAAATTGTAAGAAAAACTTTAAAATCTTTATTAAAACTATTTGAATTTCATTTATATTAGAGTGGAGAAAAAAAATTATGAAATAATTTCTTTATTATAATAACCAACAAGAAATTTATAAAAATAATAATCGAATATATTCTTCTTTGATTCTTTATTTAGAATAAAATATAATTTTTTTTATGACTTAAATTTAATTAAATAAATTATTAAAAAAAATATTATTTTTTTTTATTATTTATTATTTGAAACATTATTTCATCTTTTTTTCCTAAATCATTTCTTCCTATTTTATTATAAATTTCACTTCTTAATTGATAATAAAATTGATTAGAAGTATTTTTTTCAATAGCAATATTAATAAAATTAAGAGCTTTAAAATTATTATTTAATTTAAAATAATTTTTACCTAATAAGAAATAAATATCAGAATTATTAAAAAAATTTAAACATTTCTTTAAAAAATAATTTGAATATTTATATTGACAACATTCTTCATATAATAAACTTAAACTATAAAAAACATAAGGAGAACAATTCTTAAAATTTAAACATAAAATTAAATATTTTTCTGCTTCTTCCATTAATTTTAATTTTCTACAAGTTTCACCAAATAAAAAAAAAATATCAGGATGATTTAAATTTTGATTTATTAAATTATTTAATTTATTATAACATTCTTCATATTTTTCTTTTGATAAAAGATTTTTTCCTTCTAATATTATTTTATTTATTAAATTATTTTTTTCTGTTTCTTCTTTTATTTTTTTATGATATAAATCTTTTCTTTGAATTAAATTTCTTAATTCACATTCAAAACAATTTGGTTTTTTTAATAAATAATCATTTGAATTTAAAGAAGAATATGAAGATGATAAATTTAACGGATTTAAATTATTTAATTTTTGAAATTCAATTGAATCGTTTATTGAATTTATAAATTTTTGAGATAAATTATTTTCATTTAAATTATTTATATTATTTTCAATATTTTTATTTTCATTTATTTCATTTTGAAAATTATTTTCAAAATTTATATCATTATCATTGTGAATATTTATATTATTATCATTGTGAATATTTAAATTATTATCATTGTGTGTATTTAAATTATTATTATTGTGTGTATTTAAATTATTATTATTGTGAATATTTAAATTATTATTATTGTGAATATTTAAATTATTATCATTGAATATATTTAAATTATTATCATTGTGTATATTTAAATTATTATAATTATTTTTATTGTTTAAATTATTGTTATTGATATTATCTTTATTTGAATTTATGTTAATATTTTGTTTTATTTGATTTAGGAATTTCTGATAATTGTTTTGACTGTTTAGATTATTATTATTTATATTATTATGACTTTGGAAATTGAAAAGCTCATTATTTTGCTCTTGTTGATTTATATTTTGGTCATATGGATTATCTTTATTATTTAAATTATCTATTTCATTCAAATTTTGATTATTTAATAAATTTTGGCTAGTTTTTTGACTCATTTCTTTAGTAAAATTATATTGTTTCAAATTTTCATTATTTTCTATTTTTTGAGTGAATTGATTGTTGTTTAAAAACTGATTATTATTATTTGTTTGTGAATATAAATAATTTTGATTAATATTACTTTTTTGAAAATAATTAATCTCATTTTCTAAATTAATATTTTTAGGAATGAAAGGTTGATTATGAAAATCATATTCAATTATTTTTTTATTAATACTTTTTGTAGGAGTATCAATTCTATTATAACTATTAAAATCAGTTATTTGAAAATTTTTTGTGTTTTTTATTTCTTCTTTTTCATTTTCAGGTTTATAATTAATCATTATATAATTTTTTTCTGCTTGTTCACATATTTCTTTTATTCTTCTATCAATATTTGGGTCTTTCATATAATCAAATACTTCATAATTATTCATATTTTATTTTATAAAATAATTAAAAACAAATATTTCGAAAAAAAATAAAGAAAAAAAAAATTAACTATTTCAATATATATATATTTAATAAGTAATAATACATTATAAAAAATTTATTTTTAAGTTATTTAATCATTAATTTCAAATTTTTAAAAAAAAGAAATTAAAAACCAAATTAAAAAAAAATTATAAAAAAAATTTTAAGCATTTCCAAATAAGAAAGAAATACCTCCAGAATGTCCCTCCTTTACTTTAACAAAGAACACTTTCCTTGTTCTACTTCCAATATTAAATTTAACAACACTGTCATTAGGATGATTTTCCTCAACTAAACCTTCCAAAATTAATTTTAAATTAAGTGCCTTACTTGAACCATTTTCCAATCCAATATAATATCCACCATCAGCTTGTAAAACATATTGATTAAGAAGACCTTTATTATCTATACTTTCAGGACTTTGTGAGAAGACATTTTGTTGAATTTGCTGATTGGTCATTCGATTCGAACTCGATGATGGAGCTCCACTACTCTTCTTACCAGAACTTTGCTTTGCACTTGTTTGAAGAGAGTATGAATAGAGGGAACTGTATGAGTAAGGCATATGAATGAATAGGTCCCATTCACCTGGGCATACAGTTTTACTGAGACTGTTTGTGCTTGAGTTCCCTTCCAGGTAGAAATCAGCACATTTTCCTGAAGACTTAAATTGAAGAGTATCTGTGAGTGTCACGTCATAAGAACCTGATTCATTGTCGAAAAGGACGAAGTTGAATGGGAATTCACTACCTGATTTTTTACTCTGGTATATTTTTCCTCCTGCGAAGTCTTGAGCTGTTAAATTTTTATGAGAATAATCAAATAAAGCTTGTTTTATACTTTCATTCACGTTTTTTCCTTTTTCTTCACTTAGACCTACTGCTGATGAGGAGAATGATGAAATGTTATATCCATGTTTATTTCCTCCTGAAATGTATCTGTAATTTATATCAGTTATTAAGTAATATATTCCTTTATTTAATGTGACTTGAACACAACAATTCATTTCACAATTTGAATTAGCACTAATATAATTATTTTTCTCATCAACTAACATCAAATAATTAATTACACATTTTTGATAAGTTCCATCTCTCAAAATGAATCTAGGATTCTTTTGGTGAATCATGATATAACAATGACAATTATTCTCCATAACTTCAACCTTAGTTACAAGAGGTCCATTATTAACACTTTCTTTTCCATAATGTAAATAATTATACAAATAATTTTCATACAAATGGCAAATCCCAGCAACTAAAAAGTAAATAAGAAAATCTTTATAAGACATCCAAAAAGAACCATCATCAGCTTTTTTATCCATTCCACATTCTTTCTTCAATTGAGTGGTCCATTTCTTACTTGAATCACACCAGTCTCCACTCCATTCTCCATTTCCCCAAGGATTCCTAAGATGGACTAACTTGACCTTCCCATTGCTTGTGTTCACTTCCTTCACACCTAGACATGTATAAGCATGACCAGGAACTAATCCTTTATCTTCTAAATCGAGATTATAAGTATCACCAGAAGTTCCAGCAGTCATAATAAATCCTTTATTTTCAGCTTCAATAAATTTATTCCATATTAAATCAGCATTTTTTGATTCTACTTTAATTTTCTCACTATAAGCATTAGTGATAGCATCAAATACTTCATGTGGTTCTCCTCCAATAGCTTTAGCATAATTTCCATTTAATTTAGCCCAAGCTTTTTCTAATAAAACAACCCATAATTCATTTCCATTGGTAGAACTGAAAGCGAAATTTTTTCCATATCTTCCATAACAAGGGAAATAATCATCAATTAGAACTAATTTCCAAATTCCAGAAATTCTATAATAACATCCATAACAATGTTCCTGACTTTTTTCTTTAATATAAAAGAGTTTTTCAACCATTTTAGGGAATTTACACAAAGCTGCGACAGCACTTAAAAAATAACAATCACCAAGTCCTCCTTGAATAATATCTTCATTATCAATTCCTTGATAGAAAACTTGATAATTTTTACTATTGAAAATATCCTCTGCTCGAGCCCAAGAAATATTTTCCCATCCTTCTAAATCATCTTCTGTTATATCTGTTGGATAATTCCATCTTCCATATGAATCTATTGGACATAAATTTTTTTTGACTGGTTGAAAAATTTCATCTGTAAAAATTTGACCTTTTGATGATATCTTTTGTTTACGATATATTTTTGTATTTTTAGGAATTTCTATATTTGATAAAGATATTATTTTTGTTTTTTCTTTTTCTTTCTCTTTCTCTTTTTTTTTTAATTCTTCTATTTTTCTATTCTCTTCTTCTATTAATTTTTTCCTTTCTTCTTCTTCTTTTTTTAATTCTGCTTCTGCATTATAATTTGTTTCTTCTTCTAATTTTTTTTTTTGTTCTTTATTCAATGCTTCAATTATTGCATTTTTATCTTTTAATAAATCATCATAATATATTTTTAATTTTTCTAATTCATCTCCTTTTTTTTTTGGCATTATTTTTTCTAATGCTTCTAATTTCGCATTTATTTCTGGTAAATCATCAACTGTTAAATTTTTAACTAATGAATCTTGTCTACTATATTCCATTTCTTCTTTTTTTTTTTTTTCTTCTTCTTCTTCTTTTTTTTATCTTTTTTATTTTTCCTTTTTTTCTTTTTTTTTTTTTTTTTTTTTTTTTT
>JAEEGK010002969.1_pt1 | contig 42399 bp, 24 predicted proteins | sample 8958771 | NCBI WGS metagenome assembly JAEEGK01 (sample SAMN16246547, study PRJNA631951) | gut metagenome | biome: gut microbiome; feature: rumen; material: SC-attached | host: Bos | place: Iran: Karaj | collected 2018-10
CCGACTTGTGTTTCGGGTAGACGTACTTGCCGTCGCGGAAGTAGATGCCCGTCTCCGTGTCGAGCATAATGCCGTCGGAGTAGAGCAGGTTCTCGTAGAGCTTACGCAGATACTTCTCGTCACCTGTCAGCTTATACATCTTCGTCATCACGGGCATCACCATATAGAGGGCGTCGGCCCACCACCAGTAGTCGTTGGCCTCGGAGTCGGCCTCGTAGCCCATCACCTCCTTGGCACGGGCTACACGCTTCTCGTCCTTCTGGATGTTGTAAAGGTCGATGTAGGTCTGGAAGCAAATCTGCCAGTCGCCGAAGAGCACGTAGTCCTGTCCCTCGCCGTAGTTCTTGTACTTCCACTTGGCGGGATCAGGCTCCGTGGCACCCTTCCATTCGTTGTGCTCTGCCCAACGGATGGAGTAGTCGAGCATCTGCTGGTCATTCAAGAGCTTGTACACCTCCATATTCCCAGTGTGGTAGGCGGCGTTGTCCCAGAAGGAGCGCACCTCCGCCTTGTTGTTCTGTTGCCAGTAGGTGTTCACCTTGCGGATTACGTCCTTCACTTGGGCCGGTGTCCATGTCCGGGCCTGAACCATTGCAGCAGCAATAAGGAGCAGGCATAATAGCGTCTTTCTCATTATCATTGGCTTTAGTTATTGTACGATTAACTTTCCGTTTGTCACATACACACCTTTATGGTGGTGATTCTCGGCTTTGCGCCCCTGCAGGTCATAGATGCCGGTAGCGTTGATTCTTGTCTGCTGGGGAGCATCGACCGTAGAGGGAGTGGTATTTTCCAATTCAATATAGTCAATATCCGGCATCCAATTCGTAGAATTCCATAGGCGTATAGTGTTCTCTCCCTTATTCAGCTGAATGGTGACAGTTTCCTTAGCAACGTTGTTCCAGTCTCCACCGTTCACGCTGAGAGTATGTACCTTCTTGCCGTTTACGCTGACGGTGAAGTTACGACTTACACCGCAGAGATAGCCAATAGTGAGCTTATAGGTACCGCCGTCTGCAGATAACACTTGATCCCAAAGCAGGCAGTCCTTATTGTTACCGCCCAGCCAACTGGCCTTGTAGCCACCTGAGCACATGTCAGCAGCCTCAAAAATGCCCGTCTGCGACGACTGGTTGTTGGTCAGTTCCTGATAGTTGACAATACGTGCCGTCTCGGCTTCGTAACGGGTACGTTCCAGACGCTGCTCGGCTTCGGCCACATAGATACGGGTACCGTGGGCGGGTACACTCACCTCATAGCTGTCGGTGAAAGTGCCGATATCTTTCTTCTGGAACACATCGCGCAACTTCACGGCACCGCCCAGGTCGATGCTGCTGAACAGGACGGTCGTCTTCTTAGCCTGGTCGTCGGGATTATAGACGGCAAAGGCGCGCTTCTTCCCGTAGCGGGTCTCAATATCCTTCACCAAGAGGTAGCAACCGTCGGCAAATCCTGCCACATAGGCCTGCTGATAGAGCGTGTCCTGGTTCAAGGCTATCAGTTCCTTGTTCTTCAGCAGCGCCAGCGCCGTCGACTTGATACTAGTCATATCGCAGCCAATCAGCAGAGGAGAGTTCATGATACACCACATGCCGAAATGGGTCTTGTCTTCCTCCACCGACAATGAACGTCCCACCTCCAGCATATCCATGTCGTTGTAGTGGCCCTTACTGCTGTAGGCTGAGAGGTATAGGTTCTCAGCAATAATGCCTTTCACCGAGTTCCAGTTGTCGGCGATGTCGCCTGTGGTGCGCCATGAGAAGGCAACGTCCTTGATCCATGTTCCAGGGTAGGCCCAGCGGCAGGCGTTCATGCGCACATCAGTACGGCCCGTATTCTTAATGGCATTGGCAATGGCGGTGTAGCGTTCTTTCTCGTCAAGCACCAAATGGTCTTCGTTATGGTAGTAGGAACCACCGCAGAAGTCGACCTTGATAAAGTCGAAGCCCAGATCCTTGAAGAAGTAATTGGCATCCTGCTGGTCGTGCTGGTACAGTCCTACACCCTTTCCCGTCACGTCACCGTTGAACATGCTGCCGCAGGTGTTACGCCCTGCATCGCTATAGATACCTGCCTTCAGACCCTTGGAGTGAATATGGTCAACTACGCCTTTCAATCCGTTGGGGAAACGCTGTGAGTGAATAAGCAATTGTCCGGTTTTCTTGTCGCGCCCGCCAAAGTAGCCGTCATCGATGTTGATGTGGTCGAAGCCAACATCCTTAAGTCCTTTTGATACCATCGCATCGGCCTGGCGCTTAATGAGTGATTCGTTGATGCTCACCCCATAGGTGTTCCATGAGCTCCAGCCCATCGTGGGACCTTCTTGTCCTGAAGCGCTGGTGGCCGTCAGCAGGGCAAACGTGTAGATAAGTGTCCTGTAATTCATAAACAGAGGTTACTGGTTGTTAATTTCGATAGCGCGGAAAGAGTAAGGAGGCAAGAGGATAGTACCACTACCAGCCTCACCGGTCTTGATGTTCAACTGCTGTTCCTCGGGACTGCCCTCAAAGCCTTCGGTCTTGGCTGTGGCAGGGATGCTGAGGCCGTTGACGGTCAACTGCAACGGGCAAGGCAGGGCGTTCACCAGCTTGACATAAGTCTTACCCGTCTTGCTGTTGCGGACGATGCTGGCGCCAAGGCGATGGGACAGGTTTTTCCCTTCAGGGAAACCGGAGGGCACACTAAACGTAGAGGCGATATACGTATCGCCGCCATAAACGGAGAAGAGGCGCTGCACATGGTAGGCAGGCGTAGGCCTGACCTCGGTATTGGAGAAGTAAATCATGTCGGGATTCCAGTTCGAATGACCGTCCTTCGAGAGCATCGGAGCGTAGCTGGTCATCTCGACAACGTCGCCATTGCGCTCGATGTCAGTCAGATAGAGGGCTTCAGCCAATGCCGTCTCTACGTTGGGACGCTTCACGTTGGTCGATGCCGCCCACTCGCCTAAATAGACCTTGGCGCTATGGCGGTCGTAGTTGTCGTAGTAGTTGCGGTTGTTCATGAACCAGCCCGTCGACTCATAATAGTGCTCATCAACCATATATTGCAGGCCGGGGTTGCGCTTGGTAAACTCCCACCCTTCCTGATAGTCGGCACTCGGTGCATGGAAGGGGCCTACCGTGCCGCAGATTTTGATGTCGGGATATTGGGCGCGGATGGCGCGGGCAATCATCGTGAAGCGCTCCTCAAACACGGTCGAGATGATGTCCTCGTTGCCTATACCTATATATTTAAGGTTGAAGGGGGCGGGATGCCCGGCATCGGCACGCATCTTGGCCCACTTCGAAGTGGCGGGGTCGCCATTGGCCCATTCTATCAGGTCGAGCAGCTCCTGCACGTAAGCGGGCATATCGTCCATGGGTATGCCACCCTGCTGTCCACCAATACCCTGGGCGTTGTTAGCCGAGTTCTGGCAGGGTACGCCAGCCGCCAGTACCGGCAGCGGCTCGGCACCGATGTCCTCGCAGAATTGGAAGTACTCAAAGAAACCTAGTCCACGCGTCTGGTGGTAGTTCCAGATGTTGAAGTCGGGCTTGCGGTCCTGCAGCGGCCCAACGGTATGGTTCCAATGGTAGATGTTTTCCAATCCCTGTCCGTGACTCATGCAGCCGCCTGGGAATCGTACGAACTTCGGGTGGAGGTCGGCAATTACCTGTGCCAAATCCTTGCGCAGTCCGTTCTTACGGTTCATAAAGGTCTCCTGCGGGAACAACGAAATCATGTCAACACCCACGTGGGCAGCTTTCAGGGGCACGATGGCCAATCGGGCTTTCGTGTCGCTGGCCTTGGCCGTCAGCACGGTTGCATATTGCTGCCAACTGCCCGCCCTCGTCTTAAGCTTGCTCTTGGCCAGCACGGTGCCGTCCTGTCCTATCAGCTCAATGGAAAAGTCCTGCTTCTGGCCACCAGCCTGCACATACATCGAGAAGTCGTACTTCTTACCTTTCTCCACCACGATGCCGCCCCAGCCTTCGTTCCACAGCGTATCGCACCACAACAACGCGTAGTGGGGATTGTTCTTGCTCAGCGGGTTCTCGGTAGCTATCTCAATCGGCTTTGCCGAGTGCCACGCAGTCGTAGCGTTCCACCCACGGTGATCCCTTGGTGTATACTCGAAGTCGCGATTCTGAATGAGCTCGGCATACAGGCCGCCATCAGCAGCATAGCTGATATCCTCGAAGAAAATACCAATCAGCTTGTCGCTGATGGGTTTCTGCTTCGACTGGTCGACGGTGAGGGTGGCCTTCAGGGGGGAGTCAGCGGACAAACCGCTGAGCACGGTAGCATCGTTGTGCATCCGCTCGTTGGTCTTCCTCCAATCGGCTCCCGACTGTTGGAAGTGCTGCTCAATTTTTGCCCATTCCATCGAGGAAATCTCGAAGCTGTTGCCCTCATAAAGTTTACCGTTTACGGTAGCCGTATCGCGTATCCACGCATCATCGCTAATCTCACTGGCGCGATCGGGCGTGAAGTCGCGGAAGTTGGGGGTAGCCGATGTCCAGCGTTTACCCTCGGGCGACTTATAGTAGATGTCGAACGTACCATCTGGATTCTCAAACACCACAGGAGCCTGACATTGCTTGGTCGACATGATGGGATAGTCCTGCGGGCGCCAGTTCACCAAGTCGCGGCTGTAGGCGGCAGCAAACAGCGGTGAGTGGTCGTTAACCTGGAACACCAGGCGCCAGGTGCCGTCCTTGGCATGACATACCGACGGGTGGTACATCTTTTTCTCCGCACCCCAAGTGCCGTAGTCGCTGGAACAGAGACGACCAACATGGCGCCAGGTTTCGTTCATTACCAGCTCCTCTGTCTGTTGCTTTTCCTCCACGGCGATATGGAGGCCATCACCAGCGCCTGGTGAGTAGATAAAGATTTTCTGGGATACCTCTGTCTGTGCCTCCATCGTAAGTGTACAACAGAGTGCCAGCACGGTGGTCAATAGTTTGTTGCTCATTGTTTTCAGTTCTTGGTTTTTGAATTTTCAGATGGCAAAGTTACGAAAAAAAACGCTAATACTTCCAAAGTGCAGAGGTTTTTCACCAAAAATGTTATGTGAGTCCTCTAAAATGTCATGCTTTTTCGCGGAAAAGGAAATTATACACAAACACCACAAAAAGGCCCAAAAAGGAGCCTTTTGAGTTTAGTCCGGGTAAACTTCGAGTTTAGTCGGAGTAAACCACCAGTTTACCCGGGGTAAAGTTTTCGTTTACCCAGGGCAAAATTTTCGCCTCATTTCGGTTCTCTCAGATTGTAAAGATTCTTCGCCTACTTTTCCAGTAAGAGTTCAAACGGGCCAACAGGCAGCCCCGTCTGACTGTAAGCATTCAGCTGGGTGGGGTTGTCTTTCCACGCATGGCGCACACGAACGGGCGCTGCGATGGGAGAATCGATGACGATAGTATTACCCACGGCGCGTGCTGCTGCATTTGAAAAGCGTCCGTCAGCACCAGCGACTTCAAATTCACAGACTGCGAGATTGGGACGCAGAGGTTGGTCGAAGGTTAAGGTAATAGTGCCATTTTTTACGATGAAATCGGTGATTTCTGGCATCAGCCTCACCTTTTTATCCTTATAGACAGCATGGTCAAAGCAAAGGCCTACACGTTCGGCTACCTCACGCTTGCGCAGCGGATGGATGTCGACTGTCTCGCCAAGGTCGATGGCAGAAGCCAGTTCCACGTTACTCAGTTTCTGGGCCACCTGACGCTGAGCCTCGCGCAACTGTGCCCAGTTGCTGTTCTGGGGAGTCAGTTGCGGTTGAATGGGCGACGGATTGCCCGTCTGCTGACGACCATCGTAATTGGCCAACTGAACCACGACGAACGGCAGCTCAGGCTGTTGCCACAGGGTGCGCCAGTTGTTAATCATCATAGTCAGGTAACGCTCATAAGGACGGGGATTACCAACATTCGACTCTCCCTGATACCACACCACGCCCGAAAGGGCATAAGGAGCCAAGGGATGGAGCACGGCATTATAGAGAGTGGTGGGCATATTCTGCAACGACACATCGCTACTGGGACAATTGGGCATGTCTGCCCCCGCATGGTGTTTCCAAGTGGTTTTCAGGGGGATCACATCCTGAGGCATGGGATTCATGCTCTGGCGGTCGTCGCCAAAGGCAATGAGGTAAGGCTTCTCTGGAATGAAGTGAGCCGTACCATATTTATTAATAAAGCGGATGGTAATGACGTTGTCGCCCTCGCGGAGCAGTCCTTCGGGCAGGTCATAGCGGCGTGGCGGATACTGGTAACCCGTGCTTCCTACCTGACGACCGTTAACGTAGGTGACGTCGGAGTCGAAAAGGGTCCCCAACAACAGACGGGCAGGCTTCCCCGCGTGTGCCTTGTCGATGGTGACATGCTGACGAAGCCAGATGCTTCCAACGATTCCTCTATTTCCATTTTTCGCCCATTCCATCGAGAATTGTTCCACTTCCTTCCATCCTGAATCGTCGTAATCAAGTTTAGCAAAAAGGAATTCTTTCTCCTCTTTTCCCTCTCCTTTCTCTCCTTTATGCTCTTTAACTACGACTCCCGGATCTTTCTCGTCGAGCAGTCGGCTCCAATGCTGGTTGATCTGCATATTAGCACGTTGCTGCGTCCTTACATACTCATCACTCTGATAGAGTTGTGTGCGCTCCACCAGCATAGGAAAGTCCTTGCCGAGTGAGTCGGCACTAATCCAGGCCTCAATCGGGGTGCCGCCCCAGCTATTGACAATGATACCCTGTGGCACCTTCGTCTTCTCGTACATCCTCCTGCCCAGGAAATAGCCCACAGCAGAGAACGGCCACGCGTTTTGCTTCGTAACGGGTTTCCAGTTGATGTGGGTTGGACGGATGTCCTCACGCACACCATGGGTATCGGTATCGTTCTGTACACGGAACAGTTTGATTTTCGGATTCTCGTAGCTGTCGATATCGGTAGTGTACCAAGGATAGACACGCTCTATGGTCACATCAATGTTCGACTGGCCGGAGAGCAGCCAGACATCGCCGATTAGCACATTGTCAATTGTCAATTCGTTAATGGTCAATTGGAAAGGTCCTCCCGCCTTCATGATCGGGAGGTCAACTCGCCAGCGACCGTCAGCATCGGCAATAGTGGTAACCTTTTTCTTATTTAGCGTGACGGTGACAAGCTCACCGGCATCGGCCTTACCCCAAACGGGAATGGGTTTGTTACGTTGCAGCACCATACCGTCCTGAAACAATTGCGGCAGGGTAATCTTGGCATTCAATTGAAGGGCGAAGGTCAGCACGACAGCCCCGAGGATAAATTTCTTATTCATAGTTTTGCGGGTTTTCTTGTTGCAAATATACACAATAATTGCGTTGAAATGGGAGAAAACGGTATTTTTTTGACTGTATGAAACATTTAGAAAGGCATCTGTGACATTTCATCACGCCGTGAAAGGAAAATAATTGCTATCTTTGCACTCACAAAACCAAAAACAATTTATTGTCTTTATGGAAACGACATCAATATCTCAAGAATCAAAGGGCTTCTATAAGCTCTCATGGCTACAGCGCATCGGTTTCGGTGCTGGTGACTTGGCGCAGAATCTGATTTATCAGACCATCTGCATGTATTTGCTTTTCTTCTACACCGATGTCTATGTGCTCGGTGGCGACGCAGCAAGGTCTGCAGGATTGGCAGGTACCATGTTCTTAGTTGTACGTATCGTTGACGTGCTCTGGGATCCGCTGGTCGGCACCTTTGTCGACAAACATAATCCAAGCCTGGGTAAGTATCGTTCCTATCTGGTGATGGGCGGTATCCCCTTGACCATTCTGGCCATTCTCTGCTTCTGGGACGGTTTCAAGCCTTCTATCATCTATGCTTACATCACCTATGTGGGCATGTCGATGCTCTATACCTTAATTAATGTACCTTATGGTGCATTGAATTCTTCGCTGACGCGCGACACCAACGAAATAACCATTCTCACCTCGGTGCGAATGTTCATGGCCAACGTGGGCGGACTCTGTGTTTCTGCCGGTGTGCCCATCATTGTTGCATTGTTTGCGTCTTCCGAGACGCTGCCTATCGAGATGGCGCTGTTCATGGGACTGGGATCGCTGCCCTCGTTCATCTTCATGCCGCTTGTCCCTGCCATTAAGCGTAAGGTGGGCAAAAAGAACATGTTCTACATCTTCCTGTCGGTAGCCATTGTTGGTATGATGATGCTCTACGTCATCAGCAAGATGGGTACCGTGAAGGAGAATATCATTCTGGTTTATGTCGCACAGTTCATCAAGTCAACGGGTGTGATTGTGGCTACAGGTTATATGTGGGCACTCATTCCCGAGGTCATCTCTTACGGCGAATACACTACCGGCCGACGCATCTCGGGTATTGTCAATGCCCTGACGGGTATCTTCTTCAAGGCCGGTATGGCTTTGGGCGGTGTCATTCCCGGATGGGTACTGGCTTGGACGCACTATCAGGCTGCCGAAGAGGCACAGACGTTGCCCAAGGATTCCAGCGCCTGGTTCCTTACCATGCTTATCTTCTCGCTCGTGGGGCTTGCCCTGCTGCTCTTCTGCTTCTCACAGACAAAGGAACGTGTGGTGATGGATGAGAGTGAGACCAAGAACGTGAAGGTATCCGACCTCTGGACAGAATTCCTGCGCAACAAGCCTTTGCGCGTTATCGCCCTGTTCTTCATTACAGCCTTCGCTATGATGTCAGTTGGTAATGCCGCCGGTGCTTACTTCATGAACGACCTGGAACTTCAGGAGCCGATGGCTCAGGAGGGTATCCGCTGGCTCGTCTGCATTATCCCGGCCATCCTGTTGCTGCTGGCCATGTATATCATCTCGAAGTACGAGCTGAGCGACGAGGTCATCGACGACATCAACAAGAAGATTGAGGAGCGTAACAAGTAATAACTGATTCATAAAAGGTAAGAAAGCAAAATGAAGAAAACTGTTAGCATAAAATGGGTACAAAGAATGGTAATCGGTGTTCTGCCACTTTGCCTTCTTACCTTTTTACCATTCAGCCTTAAAGCCCAAGGACTGAAAGACGCATTAGGAAAGCATTTCCTCATCGGAGCTGCCATCAACCAGTGGCAGAGCGACGGACAGGTGCCCGAGGCCGATGCAGTCATCGACAAGCACTTTAACTGTGCGGTGGCCGAGAACTGCATGAAGCCCGAGACGCTGGCACCCGCAGAGGGTATCTTCGACTTCCGTGTGGCCGACAAGTTCGTGAGCTACTGTCAGCAGCATCATCTCAAGGTTCTCGGACATTGTCTCGTATGGCACTCGCAGGCTCCCGACTGGTGGTTTACTAACGGTTATACCGCCAGTCCCGCCTCAAAGGAGGTGTTGCGTGAACGCCTTATCAAGCACATCAAGACCGTTGTAGGTCATTATAAGGGACAGGTTCATGGCTGGGACGTGGTAAACGAAGCTATCAACGACGACGGCTCTTTCCGTAAGTCTCCGTATTACAATCTGTTAGGCGAGGAGTTTATCGAAATCGCTTTCCGCACAGCCCATGAGGCTGACCCTGATGCTGAGCTTTACTACAACGACTACTCTATGGCTGGTCAGGCCAAGCGCGAGGCAGTATGTCGCTTAGTGAAGAACCTCAAGGCCAAAGGGTTACGCATCGACGGCGTGGGTATGCAGAGTCATAACGGACTGGACTATCCCAATCTTGAGGAATACGAGAAGTCGATGGACGCCTTTGCCGCCTGCGGCGTAAAAGTCATGATTACTGAGCTCGACCTGAATGTATTGCCCAATCCTGAGGGCTTCGGCGGTGCAGACATCAGTCAGAACTATGAGCTGCAGCAGAAGTACAACCCCTATGCTGCCGGACTGCCTGCCGACAAGGCCAAGGAAGTGGAGAAACGCTGGCTGCAATTGTTCAACATCTATTATAAGCATCGCCACCAGATTAGCCGCGTCAACCTGTGGGGCGTCAGCGATGGCGGTTCCTGGCTCAATGGCTGGCCTATCAAGGGACGCACCAACTACCCGTTGCTCTTTGACCGTCAGTATAAGGAGAAACCGGTTATCAACGAGATTATCAAGCTCTTCAAGTGAATCCATCGGAATAAAGAAATAACGTAATAACGAAAAATCAAAAACTATGGCAAAACTTCCCCGTTACCTATTCCCCAGTGACTATATGGCCGACCCTTCGGCTAACGTGTTTAACGGACGACTTTATGTCTACCCCAGCCACGACTGGGATGCCGGTGAGTGCTTCGACGACGACGGCGGACACTTCCAGATGCGCGACTACCATGTGCTGTCATGGAACGATGTCGAGAACGACGAGGCTACCGACCACGGTGTGATTCTCGATGTTGACCAGGTTCCCTGGGCCGAGAAGCAGATGTGGGACAACGATGTTGTCGAGAAGGACGGCAAGTACTACCTCATTTTCTCTGCCAAGGGATATGATGGTGTGTTCCATCTGGGCGTAGCCATCGCCGACAAGCCGGAAGGCCCGTTCATCCCGCAGGAGGCGCCCATCCGCGGCTCTTTCTCCATCGACCCCTGTATGTTCAAGGACGATGACGGTCAGATCTACTGCTTCTTTGGCGGACTGTGGGGCGGTCAGCTTCAGTGGTGGCGTTCGCTCGGTCAGGGTTTCGATGCCATCCCCGGCAAGTATGGTGACGATAACGGACTGATAGACCTCGGTCCCGCTCCCGACCACAAGACACAACTCTTTGCCAAGCCCGATGCTCCAGCACTCTCCAGCGCCGTTGTCCGCATGAGCGACGATGTGCTGCAGTTTGCAGAGGCTCCGCGTCCCGTCCTCGTTGTCGACAAGGACGGCAAGCCCCTCAAGGCTGGTGATCCTCACCGTTTCTTCGAGGCATCGTGGATGCATAAGTATAACGGCAAGTACTACTTCTCCTACTCTACTGGCGACAGCCATTACCTGTGCTACGCCATCGGCGACAGCCCCTATGGACCGTTCACCTATCAAGGGGTCATCCTGGAGCCCGTCGTTGGCTGGACTACCCACCACAGTATTGTGGAGTATAAGGGACAGTGGTATCTGTTCTATCACGACTGCGTACCTTCCAATGACGTGACGCACCTGCGCTCGCTCAAGGTACAGCGGTTGTTCTACAACGAAGACGGCACCATCAAGCCTGTTGTAAATGAATAAGGAAACACTTATTTCTAATTATTACTCACTTCACCGTAACGAGCTGCTGGCCTACGCCAGCAGCCGCCTCGGTGACAAGGACGAGGCCGAAGACCTGGTCCAGAACACCTATCTGCGTGTTCTTACAACCGACAAGATGCTGACAGCGCATACCTTGCCGGCTCTTGTCTATACCATTTGCAGGAATCTGATAAACGATTACTATCGCCGACGTGCGTTCCACTACGAATACGAGCACTATATTAAGAGCTCACAAATCGGAGAAATATCGATGGAATCGGTGTTTTTTGCAGCCGACATCATCGAGCGCATGGAGCGTGGATTGGCGCGGATGCCGAAGAAATGTCGCGATATTTATCGTATGCACATCCTTGGCGGCATGCGTGTCAGCGAGATTTCAGAACAGACGGGGCAGAAGTACAAAACCGTAGAAAACCGCCTCGGAATGGCTCGCAAGCAGATGCGTTCGTATCTTCGTGCGGTCGTTTGACCATTCTCTTTCCTTTTTACTGGTAAATCAGCGTCATGATATGCTCAGGAACAAACAGTTCTTGGGCAACGTGTTGTATGTCCTGCGCCGTCACCGCATCAATCTGTCGAAACAGCTGCCCAAGGTCTTTTTCCTTTCCATTGTGCAGAAAGCTCTTGCCAAAGTCGAGGGCAAAGTTCTCGCGGTTGTCACAGGCTATGGCAATCTGTCCCTTTATCTGCTGCTTCGCCGATAGGAGTTGCGCCTTGCTGAGCTGCTTCTCCATCAAACGATCCAGTTGGTGGCGCACCAATCGACAGCACTTGCTGACATCTTTTTGGTCGCAACCGAAATAAACTGACCAGAGTCCCATATCGCCATAGCTCACCATCGTACTCTCTACAGCATATACCAATCCGTGTCGCTCGCGGAGAGCAAGATTCAGCCTTGAGTTCATGCCTGGCCCGCCTAAAAGGTTATTCAGCAGATAGAGGGTAATGCGTCGGGGGTGGTTGATAGCATAGGCCCGACATCCCATCATGACATGCGCCTGATGAGTATCCTTTCGACGGACGAAGGTATTATTGGGACTCATAGGGCTCATAGGACTTATTGGACTCATAGGACTTATTGGGCCTATAGGACTTTTTGCCCTTGCCGGCAACAGTTTCGACAGCTGGCTCACTACCACGTTAAACTTCACGTCGCCGTAGACGAAGAACACCGCATTGTCCGGGCGGTAGTGGCGTTGCGTAAACCGCAGGGCGTCTTCCGTTGTGTAAGTGCGGAGCTGGTCCGACTCTCCAAGGATATTGTGCCCCAACGGATGGCCTTCGAACAGGATGTTCTCAAACTCGTCATAGATCAGTTCGGCAGGCGAGTCGTTATAGCTTTCTATCTCGTCGCAGATCACCTCCACCTCTTTCTCTATCTCCGACTGAGGATACTGACTGTGGAAAACAATGTCGGTCAGCAAGTCGACAGCCAATCTGAAATGGTCGCGATGGACAGCAGCATAAAAAGTGGTGTCCTCCTTATTGGTGAAAGCATTCAGCTCTCCGCCCACCTTTTCCAAAGCATTGATAATCTGCAGCGCATTACGCCGCTTGGTTCCTTTAAAGGTAATGTGCTCGCAGAAATGCGCCATTCCCTCCTCCCCCGGCAGCTCATGCCTCGTTCCTGCAGCTATCTGATAGCCGCAGTAGACAACAGGCGATACTGAAGGGAGATGAATAATCCGTAAGCCGTTAGGCAAAGTTGCTGTATTGTACTTCAAAACGCTGCAAAAGTACTACATTTATACGACATGGCCAAGCTTTTCATTAGAAAAACGGCTTAAAGCGCGTGAAAGAAAAATCAGGCAGTCGCAAGGGCTGCCTGATTTCTTTTTATTAACCTAATTATTCTCAGGAATTCATACCGTCTTGCAGTACTCCAACTGAGAATCAGCTAAAACAGTTTATTCCGCATCACCCTGCGACACGAGCTCGTCGGTGTTGAGCGTGATGACACCGTCGCTCACGGTGTAGAGCATCAGCAGCACGATGATTTCAAGTGATAATTGTCCGAACATTGTCAGCCTTACGGTTGATTACGCGTGCAAAGTTGTATTTATGGTAATTCGTGCAAAGAAACAGCTTTTAGTACCCCGACCGAGAATATTACATCTTGTATAGAGTGGTCATTTTTAATTAGTTACACATTTTTAATGTTTCAAAAGGTGTAGAAAAAGTGTAGAAAATGACATTTCTGCGCATTTATCACTGTTTCGCTACATGCATCGCCAAGGATTTGGTTAGCCGATGGAGAGATGTTCCCCCGAGTAGTCGGCCACCAGATTCGACAGCAGTTCCAGTTCGATGCTGTTCGGGTCTGTTCGAGGCGTTGTCTCATCGACGAGGGGCAGCAGCTGTTCTACCCTTGCAATAGCCCACTCGTACTGTTCGTTGTTCTCAATCTTAGTCATATTTGGCAATCCTTCTTTATGTCGGCGTAGCATGTCCATCGACTTGAAAATAGTAACAGCAATGATAGCGGTCGTTTCTGTGGAGCCAATTATCAACATGTTATACTTTGGTAGATAGCTAAATTAATTGCTCTTTTTTACATAGTCACCAGGTTTCATGCCGAACTGTTTGTAGAAACATTTGGAGAAATAGGAGGGACTGGAGAATCCCACCATATAGCCCACCTCGCTGACAAGATAGTTGCCCTCGACCAGCAGACGGGCGGCACGCTTCAGACGGATGACCTGTATCATCTCGTTGGGCGTAACGTCCGACAGCGACTTGATCTTGGCAAACAGTCCGCTGCGGCTGATGTTGAGCTTGTCGGCCAAGAAGTTGACGTTGAGGTCGGCGTTGGAAATGTTTTCCTCGATAATCTGGTTCATTTTTTTCATGAACTCGCTGTCGACGGGGTTGGTACCTATCTGAGCCACATCCTCCCACGGCTGGGTGCTGACCTTCTGCATCAGCAGGCGGCGCATCTGCAGGATGTTGGCAATGCAGGCCTCGAGATACTCTACCGAGAAAGGCTTCTCAACATAGATGTCGGCACCGATGTTCATGCCTTCTACCTTCGACTGATTATCGGTCCGGGCGGTGAGCATGATGAACGGAATGTGACTGGTCAGCGGGTTCTGGCGTATGCGTCGGCAGAACTCGGCTCCGTCCATACGCGGCATCATCCAGTCGCTGACAATGATGTTCACCTCCTGCTTGGCTATCACCGCCATTGCTTCGATGCCGTCGGCGGCAGTGAGCACGCTGTAGCGCTGCTGGAAGTGTGACGAGAGGAAGGTGACCATATCTTCGTTGTCTTCGACGATGAGCATCGTAGTTTTTTCGTGGAGGGTGGAGGGTGGAGTGTGGATAGAGGAGAGTGAGTGGGATGGATTCTCGGGGGCTGTGCTGCCGGGCTGCTCAGCGTATTCGTCTTTTGCCGGCGTTTCGTCTACGTCCTGAAGTACGGGCAGCGTAATGGTGAAGGTTGCCCCTTGTCCTACTGCCGACTGCAGGCTGATGGTGCCCTGGTGCATGTCGACAATGCGCTTGACGATGCTCAGGCCGATGCCTGTGCCGGGCTGATGGTGGGTGTTTACGCCCGACTTGTTCTGCGACTGGAAGAAGGGCTCGAAGATACGCTCCTGGTCTTCCGGCTGGATGCCTATGCCATCGTCGGCCACCTCGATGACGAATTGGTTGTCGTCGGCATTGGCTGTGCAGCGCAGCTCGACGCGGCTCTTTGCAAACTTGTTGGCATTGGTAAGCAGGTTGCTGATGACCTTGGTGATGCCCTCGCGGTCGATGATGGCGGTGAAGCGCTCAGGCGGATAAACGGTGGTGAACTGTTTGCCTCCCTGCTCAAAGGTTGGTTCAAAGCGCTCGCTGACGGAGTGGAGCAGCTCGTTGATGTTGTGCGATGCGAAATGCATGACAAGGCTGTGCTGCTCTACCTTGCGGAAGTCGAGCAGCTGGTTGACAAGTTCCAACAGTCGGTGAGCATTGCGGTCGATGATGTCAAGCTGTTTGTCGTCGATGGTGTTCTTCAATTTTTCCAGTGGTCCGATGATCAGCGATACCGGTGTGCGTATCTCGTGGGCCACCATCGTGAAGAACGACAGTCGTGCCTCGCGGTTCTCTTTCTCCTTCAGCTCGTTCATGCGCTGCAGTTCCAGCTGGTGCTTCTGCTCGGCTCGCTTCAGTTTCGTATGGATATAGTACCAGATGGCACCGATAATCACCAGCAGATAAAGCACCTTGGCCCACCAGCTCCACCAGAATGGCGGTTTCACCACGATGGTGAGGGTTGCCTCGTCAGGCGACCACACTCCGTCGTTGTTGGTTGCCCTGACGCGGAATGTATAGGTGCCGGCGGACAGGTTGGTGTAGGTGGCCTTGGCGTTGGCTCCCGAGGTGCGGTTCCAGTCGCGGTCGAAGCCGTCCATCATATACTCGTACTGATTCTCGGCCGGTGAGCAGTAGCTCAGCGAGGCAAAGGCCAGCGATATGATGCGTGCCTCGTCGTAATGAAGGCTTATCTTCTTTGTCGGGGCAATTGTGGTGTCTGTCGTCTGCTGCTGGTTAAAGAACTGTAGACCAGTGATGTATATCGGCGGCAAGATGCTGTTGGCCTTGATGTGGTAGGGGTAGAACATGTTGACGCCCCCTGTTGAGCCTATGTATATGCGCCCGTCGCTGGCTTTCAGCGCTGCTGCTGGCTGGAAGTACTCGCTGAGCAGTCCATCAAGCCGCGTGAAGCGCTGCACGCTGCCGCCCTGCTGCTGGGGTTCGTAGCGCACAATGCCGCGCTCGGTGGTGAGCCATAGCACGCCGCCCGACTCAATGATGCCCTTGATGTGCTGGTTGGGCACGTTCAGATCTATCTGCGTAAAGCTGCTGCCATCGGTGTTGTCAAGGCGGCACACTCCGGAGGCGGTACCCACCCACAGGCGTCCGAAATCGTCCATGTGAAGGGCGTTCACCTGGTCGTCGGCTATGGAGTGGCTGTCCTTGTCGCTGTGTGTCAGTTGGCGCAGCTTGCCTGTCGTGGGATTATATTGCCACAGACCGCCCCCTTGAGTGGCCAGCCACAGGCGCCCCTTGCCGTCCTCGGCGATATCAATGGTCAGAGCACCCAAGGCTGCTACGCGCTGGAAGCTCTCTGCTGGGGCCGAGCGGTCATCCTTGGCCTGATAGCGGTTCAGTCCCTTCATCGTGGCAGCCCATGTATTGCCGCTGCTGTCGTGGTGGATGGCATAGACGCTGAAGTCGTCAAGACTGTTCTTGCTATCGGTCATGATGTAGTGGCGCAGACTGCCCGTCGTAAGATTCAGTACATACAGACCGTCTGCGTAGGTGCCTATCCAGAGATTATCGTCGCGCAGGGCCAGCGCATGCACGTTAAGCTTCGACAGCACGTCGGAATGTGGATAACCGTTGAACTGCTGCAGATGCGGGTCGTAGCAGGTAAGTCCGCCGTCATCGCTGGCTATCCAGATGCGCCCCTTGTGGTCTTCACAGAAACGGGCAATGATGCTCCCCGCCGAACCTCCCTTGTCGCTAAGCGTGTCGAAGCGTCGGCCTACCGGCGACAGGTAGATGACACCGCCGTAGAACGTGCCGATCCACAACCCACCCTCGTGATCGGAGGTGACGGCATAGGCAAAGCGTGCGTTAACGCCCTGCTCTTCGAGCATGCGTTGCCAACTGCCGCTCTTGGAGTTGTAGGTTAGCAGGCCGTCGTCGGAAGCCACGCAGATGACGCTCTCGGGGGTCGTCGTTCCCTTGCCGTCCGCCTGCCACTCATAAAGACTATGTATGTGCTGGCAACTGGTGGAACCTGTGCCTGATACTGCATGGATGTCGCCGTTGTCAGTGATGTTCAGCAGTCCCTGCTCCCAGGAGCCAATCCACAGGCGGCCGTCGCGTGTCTGCAGCATACTCAGCCCGCTGTAATGCCCGCTGTAGTTGTACTTTACCGTCTCGAAACGGTCATGAAGACGGTTCAGACGGCTGACAGGCGTGGTCGACCAGTTGCTGACAGCCCATAGCTGGTTGTCGTTGTCGACCATCATCTGCGCAACAGCCCCTATATCGTAGTGGTGAGAGGCTTTCGTCGTAAGGTTATAGCGCCACACCCCCTGCCCCATTGTCGACACCCACAGCTGCCCCTCATGATCAATGGTGAGGTGGTTCACGGTAGTGCTGATGTCTATTGGCAGCCGTGTGATGTCCATACTGCCCAACTGCAGACAGAATACACCCTGTACGGTGCCGGCATAGATGGTCTCGTCGTGAGCCAGTAGCGAGGAGATGTACTGGTCGGTGCCCAACGGTTGAATACGGAAAGTTTGCACGCTGATACCGTCATAGCGGCAGAGGCCATTGTCGGTACCGAACCACATGAATCCATAACGGTCCTGCACAATGTTGCGCACGGTGTTCGACGGCAAACCGTCGTCCATCGTTATTGTTCGCAACGAGAGATTGCCCTGCGCCGTAAGCGACAGTGGGCAAAGCATTATGGCAAATAGTATCAGCAGTCGGTAAATCATAGGGGTGGCTATCTTTATTCAGGAAGTGTCATGTACCAGGAGCCTGTCGTCAGCAGCTTCTGTTGCAGTGAGGCATCAACAGTACCTGAGCGGCGTGCCACATGGTCGGCAAGATATGCCGGATTGCCACGATGCAGGGCTACGCGCATCAGGTCGTAGAAACGGTGCCCCTCGAAGGCAAACTCCAGCGCTTCCTCGTCCATAATCATGTCTTCCACCTTCTGAATCTGGTAGTCGAGCAGCTGTTGCCCCGTTAGCTGCTCGCTGTCGGGCATCGTGTACGTGCTGTTGGCAGCAGTATACCCGCAGCCGCGCGAGTGCAGACCAATGGTGTTCTCAGAGGCTGCCCCGGCAGTTGTCTCAAGCACATACCGGTTGTCGGGGAAACTGAATGTCCGGAGCCATGCGGCATCGCTTTCGTAATACGGAACGACCTCGGTCTCGATGACGCTGTTGTTTACGCCGCGCTTCAGGATCTGGAAGGCAAAGCGTGGGAATCCGGCACGGTTCAGTGCCTCAGCCATGCGCAGAAAAACCATTGCACGGCGATAGAGGTGGATGTTGCGCGTCTGATACTTCCCATTGGTAACATAGTTCTCAATACGCTTGCCATTAACAGATATTGCCATATTATTGGACTCGTTGTAAACAGCCTGTAGGCGCAGGTCGCCAGAGTGGTGGTCGTCAAGACCGTCGGGCGAGAATACGTATTCGCCTCCCGAGGTGTAGTGACAGTAACGCTGTAAAGCCGACAGGCTATAGAGAGCCTCCGACGGGCGTATCGACTCCTTGTATTCGTTACGCTCGGTAGTGTTAAACAGGTCGCGCAGCTCGCTGTAGTTGCCCTCCGACGGGATAGAGTCGCCGGGAATCATTGTTATCAGCTCGCCGTAGGCACTTCGCGTCTCTGTCTGGAAAGCGTTAACCGACCACGTGTCCGCCGTTGCCGTCCAGTGAGAATCGTTAGACATAAAGCGAACAGAATTGGTAGAAATGGGGAACGATGAGTTACGGCCGTTGCGCATGGTGATGAACTTATAGTAATTTTCGGCAGCAGCACGATAGTTGCCGGCCCATAGGTTCATGTCGCCCAGCAATATATAAATGGGGAAATAGAACAGGCTGGAGTCGGTATTGCGGATAGTGGCATATCCGGGCTGTTCTATGTCGGCGTATGGAGCCAGGTCGGCGATGAAGAACCGACAAATGTCGTTGATGCCGTACATGGGGAACTCCTGCTCAGACTGTTCCTTCGAAACGATGGGTTCGGTGATGAAAGGCACCTTACCGTAGTTCAGCGCAAGCTGCAGGTAAGTCCAGGCCCGGAAGGCTTTCACGGCGGCATACTCCTTCATGAATATCGACTCATTGCGGTTGTTCTCTAATGCGGTGTCGGCATGGGCAATGAAGTAGTTGCAGTTATTGATGACCGCATAGTAATCGGCAGGATTGTTGTAACGGTTGCCGGTGGCAATGCTAAACGATGCCACCTCGCGAATGTCGGCATCGGCATTGTCAGTAATACTCACCAGGTCGCCGCGCAACTCGCCGAGAAGGATTGTCCGATCGGCCAGCGCCTGCATCTTGTTCATAATGCCTGCTACCGACCACAAGGTGTCGGCATCGCTAACGAGATGCTCGCGGTCGGCATAGGTAACGATGTCAGAGTCGTCGTACAGGAAATCGCTGCACGCTACGCTGAATAATAAAGAACAAATAACAATTAATAAACCTGTCAGTTCTTTAGCTATTTTGCTTATTTTATGTGTCATAGCTTTATTTCTTTATTCACTATTCATTTGGGCGAAGCCCGCTTACAAATTAATCTTCACGCCTGCCACTAATGAGCGGCTCTGAGGCAGCCGGCCCATGTCTATGCCTTGGCCGATAATGCTGCCCGACATAGCAAACTCAGGATCGATGCCCAAGTAGCGTGTGAAACACAGCAGATTGTTTGCCTGAATCCAGAATTGCAATCCCTGCAGGTACGTGGTGTTCATAGGCAGTGTGTACGAGAGGGTGACGGCCTTCAGTTTCAGGTAAGAGCCGTCTTCTATCCAGCGGTCGCTGAAACGCGAATTTCCCATCGGGTCTTGAAACGTGACGCGCGGCATGTCGGTAACCTGACCTTCTGTCTGCCAGCGTTGTGTCATCGCCGTTGTCTGGTTCATAAAGCGTGAGCCGCTCTCCATCTGCTGCCTCATGTAGTTATATACGTCGTTTCCTATCGAGTAGTTGAAGCGAACGTCGAGTTTCAGTCGTTTGTAGTTCATTGTTGTCGAGATGTTTCCGTAGACATCAGGGTTCGGATCGCCTATCACGTCACGGTCACGCTCATCGATGATGCAGTTGCCGTCCTGGTCGGTGAAGCGTATGTCGCCCGCCTTAAAGTACTGGCGCGTGATACCGTCGGAAGCCAGCGTGTAAAGTCCAGCATCAGCAGCCTCTTCCGAAGTGGCAAAGACACCCGCTGTCTTGTATCCGTAGAACAGGTTGGCAGCATCGCCTATAGCCGTCCTGACAGTAGCACCGCAAACAGTGCTCTCAACGGCTTGTTGTCCAGCAGGCAACTCAGTAACCTCATTCTTGTAGTGGCCGGCGCTGGCTCCTATCTCCCACTGGAAATCCTTCGTGGCAACAATCTTTGCCACAGCACTGACGTCAAAGCCCTCGTTCTTCATGGCACCGTCGTTCGACCAGTTGCGTTTCAGTCCGGTGACGTAGGCCAGTGGCTGGTACATCAGCAGATTGTTGATCTTACTGCGGAAATAGTTCAGCCGAACGTTCAGACGGTTGCTCATGAAGTTGCCCTCAAGCGATGCGTTCAGGCGTGTTGTTGTTTCCCACTGCAGGCGAGTATTGCCAATATTCTCGAACGACAGTCCCGACACATCCTCAAGGAAGTTGCGTGAGGCAAAGTATGAACGGGCTGCATCGTACTCTATATCGTCGTTGCCGCTCACATCGTAGCCCAATGACAGACGCAGGTAGTCAACACCCTTGACGGCTGAGAACCACTGTTCGTTAGTCATCACCCACGATGCCTCCACACCGTGGAAGAATCCCCAGGGAACCTCAAAGAGACGCACCGAGTGGTCGGCCTCGTTGCCAAAACGCGACGAGGTCTCAAGTGCGGCATTTAGCTGAAGATAGTAGCGCTGGCAGTAGTCGTATTGAGCCTGGACATACCAGTTGATGTTCTTCCACGAGTTTGAGGATCCCGACGGCTTGGCGTTGTCCAGGGTCGAACTGATGGCTGGCATCTTGTCGCTCGTGGTATTATAGCCCAATTGCGAGTTCTGCGTGTAGGTTTCCCAGTTGAAACGAACACCACCGAAGACGGCTATACTGTGTGCATCATAGCGGTTGTTCCACGACAAGCGCGTGTCGCTCATCACGGAGTTCTGCTTGGCAGCCATCGAACGAACCTCATTCTCGCAGATGGCGTTCACCCCCTGCACGTAATAGCTGGGCACACCATTACGCGGAATATAGAACTTCTCGTTGGTGTTCACCAGGTTGTAACTAAAGTGTTCCGAAAGCCGCAGGTGCTCACCGAACTTATAAGTAGGTGTTACGGCAAGGTTTATCAGCGAATTCTCAAAGTGGTTCTTGTTCTCAGCATCGCCATATTCGTTTACAGCCAGCGGATTGGCCAGCTTGTAGTTATATCCGGAGTATGCTGACAGGGCCTCGTCAAGATAGCTCTCGTCCGCTACATCAATGTATCCGTCACGAATCTTTCCACCCGAGAAAGTCCAAGGGCTCAGCATCGGACTCTTAGCATATGCCAGGAATGCCGTCGATGTTGGCGTGCCCTCGGTGTAGCCCGTTGGTGCACCGTCATTGCGCAGGTTGCGCGTCTGATTAGCAAACGATGCATCGAACCTCACGTCAAGCTTCTTCGTGATATGTATGTCCGAGTTGAACCTGATGTTGATGCGGCTCATGCCGTTGTTCTTAAGTGTTGACTGCTGGTTGATATAGCCTAACGACAAGTTATAGTCGGCAACATCATCGCCACCCTCAACATTGATGCTGTAGTTCTGCGTCAGTGCATTGCGGTAAACGTAGTCGCGCCAGTCAGTGTTGTTCGAGTACTGTGGAAGGTAATAGTTATCAGTACTGTTGTTCAGGAACTTGAAGTCCTTCAGTGTCGTCTCAGTGGTTTGCAGCAGGTCGCTGGCGTAGCTCTTGTATTGCGAGGCATTCATCACGTCGAATGTTCGTGGCTCCAGCGTCACGCCGCAAGAGATGCTTGCCGTGATGCGTGTTGCCATAGAGTGGTTGCGACGCGTGTTAATCAGTATCACACCGTTGGCACCCTTTGCACCATACAGCGCCGTACCATTGCGCACCACCTGCACCTGTTCTATGTCTGCTGGCGAGATGTTTGCCAGGATGTCGTTATAGAATCCCTCGTGCAGCATACTCCGTCCGTATTGCTGGTCGTATATCACACCATCTATCACAATCAGCGGCTGTGCGTTTGCATTGATAGAGCTCAGACCGTTCATGAACATCACGCTTCCTATGCCAGGAGTGCCGCTGCGAGTGGTTGTGTGAACTTCAGCGCCAAGCTTTTTCTGTATTTCTTCCTCGATGCTCACTGAGTTAGCAAACTCAAACCCCTTGGCGTTGCTCGTACTTGTCACGTTTGTCTTTACCCCATAGTCCTCGCTGAACGTGTTGGGGTATAGCGCTATCGCACGTTGTTGCACAGCACTTGTCAGTCCGCTCTTTACAATGTTGTGTTCAGGCGAACTGAAAGTCAACGACGTGGCTGTCAGCGGAACACGCAGCTCATAGCTGCCGTCGCTCTCTGTCAGCGTGCTGTAGCCGTTGGTTTCGGCAACACTCACCAGTACGCCGGAAAGTGGCTGGTGTGTGGTGGCATCCGTCACGATACCCTTCACCTCGCGCGTTGCGTCCTGAGCATGGACAGGTGTGTAGCTCATCACTGCCGCCACACAACAGCAACCTATTGCAACTCTCCGTAAAAACATATTCTTGAAAGTAATCATAACTCCATTATTCTTTATTCATTGTTCATTATTCTTTAGCACAGCGAAAAATGATTCTATCTATGCGTAGCGTGGCACCATCGGTATTCGACTGCAGCTCCAGGCGTACCGTCGGAGTAGCCAGCCCCCACGAACAAGTAGTCAGACTGACAATCGACTGCAGCAGCACCTCGTTCACCGTAGTGCCGTCAACTGACTTCGCATAGCGGAATGGTGGTGAAGATATGACACCATTCTGGTCTGCCTGGCGTATGCGGCTCAGTACGCGCAGTGGTTTCTCTGTCTCAGCGATGGCCAGTGAGTCGCCAGCGGTAGCAGGAGCAAACACCGCATAGATGTTGTATTTTACCCCAGAAAGCAAGTCAGGTATTTTGAAACCAACAGCCACGCGTGCCGACGGATTCACGGGATTTACCTCAACGTAAGAATCGCCCGATACTTTGCCGTAGAACTTGTTGTTCGACGCCACTTGGACTATCGTCAACGGGTCAATGGCATTGATTAGTGTGTCCTGGCTCGATATGTTTTCTGCTTCAACACTAATGTCCTGCATGAATGTCAGGTATTTCGATATCGTTGCCGATGATGCCTTGCGCACTTGGCCATTGCTACAAGCAATTTCCGTAGTGCCATAAAATACGCCTCCCTCGTCAAACGGATGCTGGTAGACATAATAGTTGTCGGTAATACCGAGCAACCGCCGCTGCTCGTTAGTCAGTGCCTGTGTCGATACAGCAGAGTCTCTGAATGCCACGTCACTGTTTACTGTTCTGCTGAAGAATCCCCCGCCGATGATTGCCAGACGAGTATTCGTATATTGCATAGAGTCGCGTTTCAACACGTTTCTCGGATAGTTGAAATAGGGGGTGTATTCTTCCACGAGCTCATCCCATACCGTGTTTGTTGGTGCTATGAACCAATAGGTGCTGTCTTCTAAGTCTATGCGTCCATACTTGCTCAGCAGATCGTTGGTAAGCACCGTTACTGAGTCCATGTAGTGCGTCATTCCGTCAATAATCTCGCCCGGCACGCTCTGTGCCTCAACAAACTCGTATGTATTGTGGCTGCTCAGAAAACTATAGACGCTGTCAAGACCTTCCTCCATGTCGAGAGTCTCCAGGACGTTCGGCACGTAGTCAAGCTTACTGTCCATTGTGAACAGCAGGCCGTTGTCGCATAGAGTGTTCTTCTCTGTCAGCGAGTTTCTGCCCAACTGCATGCTTGTAAGTTTTGCATACTTATCGTTCATCAGCGTAATTGTCTGGTTAGTCAGGCTCGATACTGGATAGCGGTATTGCGCTATATGATTCATGATGAAACGACGTATCACCGTGTTTTCAGATGTGCGTACTCCAGCTTCCTGCTGACTGCGGAAAGACGCAATCAGCTCGTTTGTCTCCGACGTCGACAGCGCCGTATTCGTCGGAGCAAACACGGTAAATGTCTGACTACCGTCAAGCACAGTGTTGTACCCGCACGCTTCCAACACGCTGGCAAAATTCTCCAGACTGCTGTTGTCCTTAATGGTCTGCCACAGCGTTCCGCCCGCCGTCGTAGCCTCTTCATAGTGGTCGTTCCACTCGTCGCTACAGGAAGTCAGCGCTACGCTGAACAATAAAGAACAAATAATAAATAATAATTCTTTCTGTCCTTTAGCAGTTTTGCTTACTTTGTATATCATAGCTTTATTCTTTATTCATTATTCTTTAAGCCGCAGGCCGCTTACAACATCGGCTCCATGCTTCCCTCGTCGGTAATACCAAACACACTGCGCGGAACCAGTTCTAAGAAGTCCAGCATGAACTCATTGTCGTTTCCCTGCTTGGCCGACACACAGCGGATTCGCAGGTAGTGATCCTCGCCAGCGCTGATGTTCGCCGTACACAGCACCATGCGGTAGGTGTTGGACTGTCGGGCGAAGTACACATGGTCGTTACCACCGCCGTATGGGTAATGGTAGCCGCCTGTGGGCCCGCGATAGTAACCCTTGTTCTTCAGTTCCTTCTGATCAGTCGACAGCTCCAACTGTGTCATAGAGTTATAGTCAGCCTTCCAGTTCGATCCAAGGATAGACGCATCACTCAGGTTTTTTGTCATATCAAGAGGTATTCCCTGAGGCTTGTCATCATAGTATATCTGTGCGACACCGCGCGTAGGCTCTGCCGCGAATCCAAGGCGTATCTGCCACTGACCATCGAAAGGCACCGGCGGTAGGCGGAACGTGAAGTCGAAGTCCTTGAACAGGTTCATCTCGTCGCCCTCGTAGCTGTCGTACCAATCGTGCGGACGGCGGTAAACGAACCAGCTGCCTTCGTTGATGGTTACACCGTCAAGATAGCCGTTCGGGAAGTAGTAGTTACGGCCGTACTTTCCTGTCTCATCATAGTCTGGGTCGTTGTTCTTTACGCCATTGTTACGCTGGTTCAACCGTATGTCGTTAGTCATCAGCTCGGGGAAGATTGTTGAGAAATCCATACGTATCAAACCGTTGAACACCTCGTTGCGTGTCTGGTCATCGAATGCCAGTATGTCGCCAACATAGAAGTAGCGACCGTTAAGAGCATCTTGTTTGTAGTCACTCTCAACTGTAGGATAAATATACACACCGGGAATGTGGAACTCGTCATCCCATCGGCGGTTGACATAACGCTGGCCAATAATGCTTGTGCCTGCCCATTTGCGTACCGTCAGGCGTTCGAACTTCATCATTGTGTGAGGCAGCATCGTCTCGTACCAGTCAACGGGATTCATGTCGCGCGTCTCAATACCTATATCGTTATACGGAGTCAGATAGTTCCATCCCTTTACGTCACGCGTCAGCACGTGGTATGCCAGGAAGCGGTGCAGTGGGTTCTTCTCATGTGTGATATGAGCGAAGTCATGATAGCTTGCTGATGCATCCTCAGGATACTGCTCATCATATATCTCACATGCTTTCTGGTACAGTTGTTCAATAGTCGTAATGCCATACTTCTCTCTCAGTACAGAGTCCGTCGGCGTGAATACCGTGAAGCCAATGCGCTTCTCGTCGGGCACTGTTGCCGTCTCTTTGTTCACGTGCGACACATATCTGATGCGCGGATAGTTCTCCTTTATCCCGTCCCACTGCTCGTCGCGGTATTGGTACAGCACATTGGCAAAGCCGGCAGCTCGCATTGCCGACGCAAAGAGACTGATGTTCGGGTTCTGTTCCATCATGTCGAGAATCATGCGGTTCGAGCTCTCCAGCACTTCCGTCATCGGTTGTACAAATCCGTTCTCCACAGAGTCGTCTTGCAGTTCAAAGATAATGTGCGACGTGCCGTTCAGGAACACTACGGCATTGCCGTTGTCATCACTACCGTGACTCACCTCAATATATCGGCGGTTCATGTTCGATGTTGACAGCACACCGTCGTTCATGTCGGCAGTTGTGTACATATCCTTTACCAAGTGTGTGCGCACGAGTGTGTCACAGTCCTCGAATGACAGTTGGTCAAAACTGGTCAGTCCTTTCTTCCCCAAATAGTTCTGCATCGCTTCGTTCGTAGGCGCAAAACATGTGTATTCACCGTATGTTGACAGTAACTTTGTCATTCCAGTGCGCTCTATCAGTTTGTAGAACTCACTGAAATCATCGTGGCTCGCCAGATACTGGCTCATCATCTGCCCCTTGAAGGTATAGTAGTTTGATGTGTCGGGCTCGTCGCTACAGGAAGTGAAGAGTGAAGAGTGAAGAGTGAAGAATAAAGCTGCGCACAGCCACTTCACCGAACTGTTTATTTTTGTAATCATCATCATAATTCTCATTTTTCAGTTATCAATTCTTAACTATGCTGCTATTCTCTCCGCTGCCGAATGCCGGGTTCTGCTTTAGGTTCTTGTTCACCTTCAGCTCGTCAATGTGGTATGGCCAGTAAATAGCATCCATACGCGACAGCTTGCTTGACACGGCACCAGTTGCACCGCTGGTTCCCTTACGTGACACACAACCCACGAGGAAACTGGTATTATCATCGCGTTGTGAGCGCCTTACCAGATCGTACCAGCGTTTGCCCTCAAACATCAACTCTCGCTGGCGTTCGGCAAGAACAAGTGCACGCATCGATGACTTTGACGAGAACATATCCCAATCCAAGTCCTTCGTCTCCTTGCTGCAGTTGCTGCGCTTATTTATTGCGTTCACGATGGCGAATGCCTGGCGCAGCAGCGTATCTGCCTGCAGCCTCTCTGCCTCGCTCTCACCTTCTGGAGCCATCTCAACCAGCGCCTCCGCTTTCATCAGCATGACGTCTGTCAATCGATAGATAATCCAGTCAGAATGGTTCTTACCCTCGGTATACGTGCTGCCGTAGCTTCCCTGAATCTCAGCTTTCGTCAAGTCAACCATTGCCGACGATGTAGTGTATTTATTGATACCATACGTGTTCGACTGTCCTTGAACGGGCTGCATGTTCTCATAGAATCGTGTGTCGTTCTTCGACATAAATACTGTGAATGCCTCGTCGCTGATGTCCGTACCTATGAAGTCGGCGGGTCTCACCAGTCCTGGGAATGTTGTCGCATTGCCGTAGAATGAGTTCACCGCAGCGTTTGCCAGCATGTCGTCATCGTTCATAAAGACCAGTTCAAAGATACTCTCACTGCTGTTACCCGTTCCGAATATCTCTGAGAAGGCATTACCGTAGTAGTTGCCTGTCGACATATTGTCGTTTATCAGTGGGAAACCGTCAATGAGTTGAGAGTTAAGAGTTGAGAGTTGAGAGTTCTTTATTTTGTTCTCATACTCTATAAGCTTCTCGTTTATTATCATGTCTGCATAGCGCACACAGTTCTGATAGTCCTTCTTCCACAAATACATATCTGCCAGCATAGCGTGAATGGCGTCCTGAGTTATTCGTCCCTTCTGATAGTATGGCTGAGCCACCGGATAGCGTTTAACGGCTGTTGACTGCACACTCTCCAGGTCTTCTGTCAAAGCGGTCAGTATGTCGTCGAACGACGATGCTTCCACATCCATTTTCTGGTTGTCGTCCAGATAAGGCTCCGTAATGTAAGGCACGTCGCGAAACGTGCGTATCAGGTAGAAGTACATCAAGTCGCGCAACGCTGATACCTCAGCAATGGTTGCCGCCAGTTTGCTCTGTGTGTAGCTTGGATCACGTTCTGCCACCTGTGGTGCATAGCGCAGCACGGTGTTGCAGCGGTTTATCACGTTGTAGAAATCACCCCATTTGGCATAAGTGTTACTCGCATTGATATTCTCCTTGAAGACGTTGGCAATTTGTATGTTGTTTTCAAAATTCTTGCCTCCTACGATATTGTCGGAACGGAATTCTCCCCACACCATCATACGGCTGATGACAGCTTCCGTCTGCATTGAAGAGTAACATCCGGCAACCACGCCTTCAACGTCGGCCTCTTCATCCCAGTATTTGTCGAGCACGATAATCTCGCGCGGCTCAATTTGGAGGAAGTCGCTACAGGAAGTGAAGAGTGAAGAGTGAAGAGTGAAGAGTAAAGCTGCGCCGAGCCACTTCACCGAATTGTTTATTTTAGTCATCATAATCATAATTCTCAAGTTTTCATTTCTTCAAGTTTTCAATTCTTCAAAAGTCAACGGTCACACCCAGTGTGTATGACTTTGCCCTTGGTGTCTGACCACCGTCAACCGATGCTCCATATCCGCCGTATCCGACCTCAGGGTCAACGCCCTTGTACTTTGTGATGACGAACAGGTTGTTGGCGCTGGCATACATGCTCAGGCGGTTTACTCCCAGTATGCGCTTGATAGTCTTTTGGTCGAACGAATACGACAGCTGCAGGTAGTTCAGGCGCACAAACGATCCATCCTCAACAAAACGGTCGCTTACCAGTGTATTGTAGTTGGTCGAGGCACCATACATTGCGCGAGGTATGGTCGTTACATTGCCCTCCTTACGCCAGCGCCAGTTTACAGCCTTGCTCTGGTTGTTGTTCGATGACATAGCCTCTGTGTCCAGTCTGGCAATGTTCAGTATCTTGTTTCCTACACGGTAGTTGAACTGTGAATTCAACTTCCAACGGCCATAGTTTAGCGTAAAACCGAAACCACCAGTGAGCTTTGGCAGCGATGACCCCAGATAGACAATGTCAAGTGAGTTTATCTGTCCGTCGTGGTTGATGTCCTCGTAGATGGCATCGCCTCCCTGGAACTCATAGTTCTTACCCGTGGCATCGTGCGAATAGTTGTACATCATACGCACGGGCTTGTTCTCATCGTCGACAACGATTTCTCCCGTTTCGCTCAACACGTAGGGCGCCGTGTGGCCTTCGGCAACAAACTGCAGGCGTTCCTCGTTGCTCATGTCCACGAATGTTTCGTACTGGTACTCGTAGACACCTTTGTAGCGGAATCCGTAGATGGCACCGAAGGGATTATGTAGCTGTACACGCTGCAGCACCTCGCGGTTGTTATAGTCGAAATCCGAGTTTAGCGATTTCAGTACCGTCTCGTCCATTGTCAGTATCTCGTTCTTGTTGTTGCCAAAGGCGAAGTTCACATCGGCAAAGAACTTACCGATTTTTATCAGCTTGTTAGTGTTCAGGTTCAACTCCCATCCAATGTTTCGCATAGAGCCCACGTTGCTGTATGTCAGTGTCGGGAAACCCGTACTCGACGGAATGCTCACATTCTCCATCAGCATATCGCGGCGTGTACTGTAGTACCACTCAGCCTGCAGTGTGATGCGGTCGTTTAGCAGTCCCAGGTCGAAGCCCACGTCCCACGTCGTCGTCGTTTCCCATCGTAGGTCGGTCAGTCGGATGTTCTCCGGCTTCATACCACCCATGTTGATGTATTTTGTATCGCTGCTGTAAATGCTCTCATACAGGTAGTCGCGGTTGGGCTGGTTTCCCACCCGCCCCCACGACGGGCGTATTGCCAGCATCGATATCCACTGCTCTTCGCTGTCGTTGTTTACTCCAACCAGCTTCTGGAACCACGGCTCGTCTATGATGTTCCACCTGAGCGACACAGCAGGGAAGTAGCCCCACTGGCGTTCGGGACCAAATTTCGTAGTACCGTCAGCCCGAAGCGAGAAGTCCACCATATAGCGTCCCTTGTAAGCATAGTGGGTTGAGAAGGTGTAATACATCGAACGCCACTCGCTGAAGTTTGAGCTCATACCCGTCACACGGCCGCCACCTATAGGGGAAATGATGCCGCCAGATGGAAGTTTCGTGGCGTCTGTCGACTGTCCATTCGAAGAGCCGCTGGTCAGCTCGAAACGTCCCATTGCCATCAGAGAGTGATCCTTGTTGGCAAAGTATGGAATGAATGTCAGCGTCTGCTTAGTGTTGAATGCCACGCTCTTTGAGCTCGCCGCGTTGGCATTGTTCACACCATTGTTCCACGACAGCGTCACCAGCTCCTTCGGGTAGAACTTGTCAACATATTCATTAAAGATGTTCATATACACGCGTCCCTGCCAGTTTAGCTGGTGATGATCCTCGTCCATACCAAGCAGGCGGTAGTTCAGTTCCAACTCTGGCGTTATGTCGTAAGTGCGGTCGTCGAACTTTGCCAGCTTTGCCGATGCCACAGGGTTGACATACGACTTTTGTTCACCATCGAACACACTTGGCGCCGACTGTAGCATCGTGTAATATTTCTCAGTATTCTGTCCCTGCAACGGATGGCCTACAGGGTACTGTTCGTAGATGCTCATGTTTGGCATCTTCTTGTAGGCAATGCTCAACAAGTCGTCATAATTACGCTCAGTGTCAGTATATGTCAATGCGAAGTTTGTCGAGATTTTTATGCGCTCCGAGACATAGTAGTCAAGTGCCACACGCGTCGAAAAACGGTCTTGCTTCTGTTCTATCACCGAGCCCGTCTCGTGGTCGTAGCCTCCGCTTATTCGGAACGTCGCTTTCTCGCCTCCACCGGTAACGCTCAGATAGTGGTTTTGGCGCAAACCCCACTGTGTCACCGCATCCACCCAATCCGTGTTGTTGTTATACTGCTCGTATTCAGAGAAAGTTGGATCGTAGTTCAGTTCGCGGATGTCGGATGCACCATCGTCCTGCTGTGGGTTGAAGTAGCTCTCCTTCAGCAGCATCGTGTAGTCATCGCCACTCAACATCTCGTAACCCTTCGGCTGGTACGTTCCTGTCAGGCGCAGCGAGTATGTCAGTTTCGGAGTACCGCGTGAGCCACGTTTCGTCGTAATCTCTATCACACCGTTAGCACCCTGTGAACCGTAGATGGCCGTCGCTGCAGCATCCTTCAATACCGTTATCGAGGCAATATCCTCGGGGTTTACGTTCAGTAGCTGTGCAAACTGCTCGTCGTTGGCGTTCGTCACGTCAAAGTTATTCATGTCAACATTCCATGTGTTACCATTGACAACAATCAACGGGTTGGAGTTTGTCAGCGTCGAGATGGACGATGCACCGCGCAGTCTCATCGAAGTGCCCGCCCCCAGATTGCCAGAGTTCGCCACGATGTCCAGTCCGGCGATTCGTCCCTGCAGGGCCTCGTCGACGGTGGTCAGTCCCAGGCCCTCAAATTCCTTCATGTCGATGGTCTGAGTGGCATACGATATCTCACGCTCGGGGATGGCCAGTCCACCACCGTTCAGTTTCTTCTTCGACGTAATGGTAACCTCCTTGATGGTTGTCTGAGATGTCATCTTTATCTTATATGCCTCGCGGTCAATAGGCAGCGTCTGTGTCTTGCAGCCAACGTAGCTGAACCGCAACTTGTCCTTCGCATTGCGGATGTGCATCGAGAAGTTTCCGTTCATATCCGTCGTTGTTGCCTCTATGATACGTCCAGTACCGTCAATCTCGCACACCGACACTCCCATCAGCTCGCCCATGTCGTCACTCACCGTGCCATGCACGTTCTTTATCTGCGCTTGACAGATTGAAGATTGAAGATTGAAGATTGAAGATTGGAGCAAAAATGCTAAGATCAGAAATCTTCTAAAGAAAAACTTATGTTTAATAGTGTTCATTTCCATAGTTCACTGAATTTTCAATTTTCAATCTTCAATTTCATCACCTCTTCCTTCCAACTCGTCAGTTGGCTTGCATCGTAAATCAGCGGTCCGTCAATGTGGTGTACCACCACGTCGCTCGCATTGTAAAGCATTTCGTTGTGGTTGGCATTATTGGCGTTTTGCACCCAGTACTCACGGCCCATTCGGTTATACATATCCGCGCCGGTTGTTATCACGTGGCGAGTGTTCCCCATCAGATCGACGATACTCATGCTCTTGTCGTCGGCGGTCACCTGCAGACTATAGAATCGCTTGTTCTTCTGGTTCAGCGTCGATGTTTCAAACTTCACGTTGTTCACAGGCGTGCCGCTAATGAAGACTGAATTGTCCTGTATATGGTACTTCATAAAGTCCAAAATCCTGTTGGCTATAATTTTCCGAGCTTCCTTCAGCAGCTTAGCATCCTTGGCTATGGTGCGCCACTCGCCCAGTGTGTCTGCCAGTGCCTCGTAGTCGCTCCAGTAAGGAAGATACCCCTGTTCATGCAGGTGCTCAATGTCCGTGTTCTTTGGCACATATACCGTGTAGTCGTATGCATCAAACAGCGAGCAGTTGAACGAGTCGACCGGTGAGTATCCGCCCATGCGGTTCTTCATCAGCGTGTTGACGGCGCCGCCCTTTGTCATCAGGTCAAAGAACAGCGAGCAGTCGCTCCTCCCCTTCAGCAGCGAGTACAGCGAGCGACGGCTGCCCAGGGGCAGTTGCTGCTCTACGACGTAGCTCTTTCCGTTGCCCGTCGTTGTCTGGTCATAGATGGTACTTACCGTAACCGGTTTTTGCTGTTCTATCTGCAGTCCGCCCTCAATGGTCATCAATCCCTCGCGTCCGGCATTGGCCACGCGTATGGTGCTACCTCCCTTCGTACGGTAGTATTGGTGACCGCTCTCTAATGAGTCAATCACTATCAGGTTGTCCAGCAGGTCGCGCAGTCTGTTCTCCACCTGACTGTCGTTGGCGTCATTCAACTCGCCTTCCAGTTTCGTTCCTGTGGCAATGTCGTAGTTGTAACGGTGGGCGCCGACTCGCTGTCGCACGGTGTCCCAGTAGAACTCATAGAGTACCGATGTGGTACCACCGTAGGTACAGGGGTCTACGTATGTCAGCATTGCCGTGTTCGTTGGTATGATAAAACTGTAGTACGAGTCCATAGAGTTCAGGTAGGGTTCAAACTCCAGCTTCTCTATTGCCCAGTATATGATGTTCATCGTCGTCTCATTAACCAGTGCCGGAAACGATACCGAACTGTAGGCTGCGGGTGTAAACACGCGGTTCAGCAGGTAGACCACGCCGTTACACCCCATGAAGCATGAGTCCACATCCTTCGTCGTGATGCCTATGGGTACCTTGTTGGTGTTGTCGACGATATTCTTGAACTTCGAAGGCACACTTTCTGTAAACGAGCGCACCAAGTTGATGTCGAGCAGCTTCACCAGCACCTTCATCGGCACCCGTTCCCAAGCGCCGTACATATCCTGCAGCGATCGCCCATCGTTGTTCCACCAACGTGTCAGCGCATCGTTCGACGGCACCAGCAGTGCTCCGGCGTCATAGTGCAGGTCGCGGCCTGCCGTGTTCGAGTACATATACTGGTTCCATCCCGGGTCAAAGGCCAGCATGGCATCTACCGGCTGTCCGTTGGGGTCAGTGTCAAGCGTACCGCCTTCACTCTCAGGATAATCCTTCACGTTGCTGTTCTGCGAGAAGTACTTCAGCGTATACACCTTCTCTTCGTTGTTCTTCAGACGGTTGTACTCCTTCGTAGCACCTTCGTCATAGTATGGTGCCGAGAATCTGTCGAGCAGCGATGCAAACAGCTGCATGTTCCCATGCTTGTGTACAATCTCGGCCATATTGTCGGCAGCCGTCGGCAGTCCGTCAACCTTGTGTATATATCCGTTCTTGCAAGTGATGTCGCGCTCTGTCACCTTTCGTCCGTTCACCCATGCATCGCCTGTCGATGTCGACACGCCGTTGGTAAGTATCGCCAAGTCCTCGTCGGTTATCTTGTTGTTGCGCATAAACACGGGCAGGAAGTGAATCATCGGCTTCGCCGTATTGTCGCTCAGCAGCACTATCGGGCTGCCTGCCTCACGATACTCCTGCCAGTATTTTGTATCAGGCATTCTGTCGGCACTCATGGTCGTTACTGAGTCAAACACTGAAGCGGCCGTAGGACGTCGCATGCACTGGCCCTTCAGCGGTTTCGGTCCGCTAACGCTGCTCAGCAGCTCAATCAGGTAGGCATTGTTCACCATCGAGCTGTTCAGCACCACTTTCTTCTGTCCCTCCGACAGTCCCTCGTAGCTTGTTGTGCCCCACGTGCCTTTGGCCAGCAGGTCGTTATACACGGAGTCGGTGGCCACAAACAGCGTCTTCGAGCCCGTCTGGCTGAGCACGTTCTTCTGTCCCAGGTCATCAATCAGCCGCAGCGTGTACTTGTAGTTGCCGTCGCGGCTCAGCCAATCGTAGATGCTGCTTCCCAGCCACGACGGCTCTTCCATCAGCTCATCTTTCTCGCTACAGGCGGTAAAGGCCGTTACTATGGTGCAGCCTATCATACATCCTGCAGCAAGGACTCTTAGCTTTCTTTTTGTTTCCATATCGTTAGTACTATTTTATAATCATCTTCGTTGAAGCGCTTTCGCCGCCGTTGATGGCCTGTATGATGTACAGTCCCGGCAATATGTCGGCGGGTATCTGGTAGTCTCCATCGCGCATCAGGCTCTGTTGGTACACCACTTTTCCCGACATATCAATCAGCCGTACCGGCACCTGCCACTGCGATGCGGCAGTAATGTGAATTGTCACGTTCTCGCCGCGATTCACCACGCCGCGCTCTGGCTCTACCGAGAAGTGTACGGCCTCATTATCCATTTTCCATTCTTGCTCAGGCAAGCGTCCCTGTGGGCCGAGCGGTCCATTGTCAATTGAAACAATGCCTGTGGTTGGCCTTTTGAAGTCTGGGTCGCGCACCGTCGAGCGGTAGTTATACCACTTCAACTGCGCTTTTGCCGGCTGGTATACGTTGTCGCCTATTTTCAGCCGATAGTCGAAATGTGCCTTTCGTGTTTCTTCACCTTTATATATATAGTCGGTGTTGCATACCATCAGTATCACCACGTTGTTGGCTGGCACGCCCTGTAGCTGCATCACCACGTCGCCCTCGCCCTCCACGGGTTGTGAGTAGTAAATCTTTCCCTGCTTCGTGCGGTAGCACAGCATCGCCACCATATTCTTGCCCATTGGCTTGAAGTGTACGCTGATAATGTCGCCAATGTTGCCGCTGACGTGCAGCGGTATCTGATTGGCTCCACTCCACCCCGGCGTCGTGCGCCATTCAGGGCGCCACCAGCCGGTGCTGTCCACCTCGTCACACTTGTACATATTTGCGTATGGCGTAGCCTTCCACGGCTCCACCTTCTTCCAATAGGGGCTCCACTCCTGCTGAATGGTTACCAGCCAGTTGTCGTCGAGCAGCTTGCGGCAGGCGTTCGACCACTGGCCAACATCGATCATTGCCTGGCGTGCCCTGTACTCCATAATCATGTGTCGCATCTGCTTCTCGCCCAGCGAGTCGGCCATACCTTCAAGCACGCGACCCTTGCAGTAGCGCCATATCCAGGGAATGCTGCCGCGCCCCATTATTTCGCTCAAGAAGTGTGGGAACAGTTCGCCATACTGTACGCCACCCAGCAGGTTGCGCCAGGTACATACCTGTCCTGAAGAGCCATACATATTGACGCCCTCGGCAGCCGGACCGCCAAAGGTGTCGTCGAGCAGCCATCCCGAGTAGCACTCTATGGGCATAAAGGGTGCTATCATGTTGCCGGCACTCAGGTAGCCCATGCTCTCAGGCGTCTTGCCGCTCTTCACCAGCTCTGCTTCTCCCTGCAGCCATGTGTTGCCGCCCTCGTGGAACCAGGCACTCTGCTTGCAGCCTTCCAGATCGGCGAAGGTGGCGTGTATGCCCTCGTGTACGCATGCATTCTGCTGGCCAATGCGGTCGTTGTATGTGCAGTTGGGGTCGAACGATGCAATGGGGTAGTAACTCAGCAGCACCATTGGCCACGACTGTCCGTTATAGCCCGTAGCGCTCTGCCAGCCACCGAGGGCGGTATTTGGCTCATTGTCGGTGCCCACGCCGCTGCCATATCCGTATACCTGGCTGTAGTAGCCGTTGCGCGCACGCTTGTCGGGCGGCCATCCAAACACGTCGCGGAAGAATGCGAAGTCCTCGTCCATCTTTTTCACCAGCAGCACCAGTGAGGTGTCGGTGATGGCTTTGTTGGCCTTGGGGCCGACAGCCACGCTCCACCACTCGCCGTGACGTTCACGTGCTACGTTCATTTTCTCTGGCAGACGGCCTTTCGTGGGAGCCGACAGTTTGGGGTACTCCCAGCGGAAGTCGTAGTTCAGTGTCGGCTCGTACTTGGGCCAGGAGTAGCTCACCGAGGGGTCGGTGTATCCCATCATCTGCAGCTCACGCAGTCCGCAGGCCTTGCTGCTGCTCATATAAAGACGAATGGCGGTAGTTGATATCTGCACTTCGGTAACCGAGAGCATCTTGTCGTCGGCTGTAGCAAGGTTGTCGCCGCGCTGCCATTGCGTGCCGTCCCACCAGGCCACGTATGCCTCAGTAGGAAGCAGCACGTTGACATCATCGGTAGCCCAATACGCGCGAACCTCTTTTATCTTCATTACCTGTTTCCATTCCATCTCAACGTAAGCCTGCAGTCCAAACGACTCATCATTGGTGTAGCTCGACCAGAACTTCACACTGCCGCCATATCGGTTATCGTTCAGCAGCTTTGTCTGTTCAGCGTTGCTGTTGACCGATGCCGTCACTTGGGATGACTGCAACGACAGGTTGCTGACGTTTTGGCTGTGTGCTGTTCCCGTTATCAGGAGAAGTAGCAATGAGATGAGTGCAGAGATTGTAGATTTCATTGTAGTTTTTAAGTTTGTGCAGCAAAGTTAAGTCATTTTTCAGTACCAAACAAACTATTTTGAAGAAATTTTCAGTAAAACCATCATTTTTTTTCTTGCGCTGAAAAGATAGTCCAAACGAGCGAAAATATCGTCCAAATCGCAGTTTTTTCTGGCTTTTCTCTTGCACGTTTCGATAATTCTTCTTATTTTTGCAGTGAACTAAAAGCACAACTGTCCGATAGCTTCACAACAACAATTATTTATAACCACAAAAAAACAATTATGAGAAAAAAAACTACTTTTAGAACGCTGTTGTTGGCAGTCATCTGTCTGCTGACGAGCGTACAGGTGAAAGCACAGTATTCTGGTGAGGTTTCGCAGTATCCCACTACTGACTACTCTGCTTCTAATTTCGAGTTTCCGTTGTCGGTAGTGGCAGCTGCCCTGGATACCGATGCAGAGACACTCGCAGCTGCAATTACGGCCTACATTACTGCCGAGAATCCCGATCCCATCCTATTCTATTCCGTTGTCGACGGTGCCGACCAGCCCTGGGATGCTGCCACCGAGGCCGAGAACCACGGTTTCTGGATGGACGCTACTGGTAATCCAGTAGGCTGGGGCGACAATGCCCGTTTCTATGCAAGCCCACGTGTGGATACCGACAACGACGTCTTCGCTTTCTATTGCGGTCAGATGCCTGGCACCATGCAGGCAGGCAACGTTGCTACTGCTACCCTGAAGCTGAAGTTCAACGGCAAGGAGGCTACCTTCGCCCTGACACTCAATGTTATTGCCAAGCCCACCTTCGACGTGCCTGAGCCCATGCTCATAGAAAAGCAGCTAACCATTGTCGGCGAGCAGGAGAAGGTGGTTGAGCAGTTCCCGCGTGGCGGCTACGACAGCGATGCCGTTGAGGTTGACATCCAGGAAGCACTCGCGCTGCTGGGCATTACCAACAAGGAAGGTATGGCCGAGAATATCGGTAAAGTGCTTTACACAACCTGGTACAACAGCGGTGACGTTGAGCAGGGTGGTGGCATGAAGAAGGACTCGCTTACCAACGTGCCTACTGCCGGAGGCCACGGTTTCTGGTTCCGTCCCGTTGACAACGCCCAGGGCGAGAAGGACGGTGAGGTGGCTGCTGCTGGTTGGGGCGATGTCGACCGCTTCTTCATAGAGAATTTCACCTACAATGCAGAGAACGGACTGCTGACCGCTTACTTAGGCCAGTACCCTGGCTCGTGCAAGGAGAACGAGACTTATTTCGCATACGTGTACATTATTTATGGTGAGAAGGCATACCGCATCAAGTACACCCTGAAACTGGGCGAGAAGGAGGCTGGCAACGGTCTGGCCGACTATACCAAGGTGGGCGAGGGTGCCGCCACCGTTGAGCAGTTGCCCACCGACGACTACTCCACGTCGCAGGTAAACATCGACGTTGAAGCCATTGCTGCCGCACTGGGCTGCGAGGTGAGCGCACTGGGTGTCTACGTACTCGACGATAAGGACAACTTCGGAGGATCTACTGCCAACAACGGAGGCTGGTGGCTGAACGATGCCGGCACTGTCGTGGCATGGGGCGCTGGCTCCGTCTTCTTCATTGAACCGCCTACTGCCAACGACTGGAGCGTGGTCAACGTGGGACAGTACCCCAATACGCTGACTGTGGGCGACGAGGTGAGCGCAACGCTGAACTTCGTCAACGGCACCAACTACTATCCCTACACCATCACGCTAAAGATTGTGAATGCACAGACTCAGGAGCAGAACTTCGAGAACGTGGCCACACGTACCTTCGTTCTTCAGAGCCTGGTCGACAACAGCTATACGCCAATGGATCTCGTGACCATTGCTGCCGAGGACATCGAGGCTGCCATCGGCACCGCCACCCCTGTGTTCTACGGACTGGCTCCCGACTCACTCGCCGCACAGACGGGCGAAGTCTACTCGAAAAAATGGAGCTGCGACCCGAAGCCCGGCTTCTGGCTGGCCAAGGACGGACGCGTATCGAAGTGGGGCGGCGAGTCACCTGTGGGCATCTGCTGGGTCGACAACAGCATTCTTCGCTTCTTCCAGTATCCCAATGCCAACAGCGTGGGCGATACCTTCACCACACAGCTCTTCCTGGTCAACGAGGAGACCAACAAGATGATCACCATCAACATCAGCCTCTCGTTCGTAGAAACCCTGGAGCAGAAGGAAGTCGTGGGTCAGGAGAATATCTTGCTCCCCGTCACTGTCGATGGCAAGGACATCGAGATCGACCTGTCGAAGGCAGCCGAGGCACTTGGCGTTACTGTCGACGAGCTGCTCAGTTCAGAGAACTACTACCTGCGCGGTATGAAGAACGGTGTCTATGGCGAGGCTGCTAACGCCGAGAACGGCCTGGCATTCTCTGCCGACGGCGGCTTCGATGCTTACGGCAGCATCTACTTCTCAATAGCCAAGAGTGGCGACAAGGCGGTGCTCAACATTGGCAGCAACGATGAGGTGGCAGCCGACTACAGCGTCGACGGACAGTTCTGCTTCGAGATTGGCAACAAGCAGTATGCCTACTACGTCAAGTTCCTGTCTGAGACATTGTATCAGGATCTCGTGCAGGGCATCAACAGCGTAAAGGCCGCAGTCAACGACAATAACATCTACGACCTGCAGGGTCGCCAGGTGAAGGTCGCCAAGAAGGGCCTCTACATCCAAAATGGGCACAAGGTTGTGATTAAGTAAGCAACAAGCATACCAAAGAAAACGGAGACAGTCGCATGGCTGTCTCCGTTTTTTGTACCGTTCAGTTTCATAAGCAATGTGGCAGGAATCTGGTACGTGACACAACCGACTGGTTCCATATTCCTGACGGCCTGCATCATGTTTGTTATGTGTGTTTTATGTGGTCATTTGGTCATTTGGTCATTTTCGATTTCGGAAACGCGGTCATTGCTGACTATATATAAATATAGAATATTTATATTATAGTGGCGGTTTTGACAGCATCCGTTTTCGATTTTGACAAATGACCAAATGACCGCACAAGTGTCAATCATCCAGCTAAGATATGTCTTTTCCTGAATAAGGTTGACTCTTTTTAGGCCTTGTTCTTTAACATTTGCCTACCCGTACGGATTTGGTTGACTGCCTCGTCTGAGTACAGTTGACTACTTTCACTGGAGAGGTTGACTCTTTTCCTAAGAACGTAGACTTCATACGGATATTGTTTACTTTTCATCTGTTTTTATTTACTTTGTACTGAAAAGGTTGACTACTCCCGGGCGCAGCCAGACCTATGAAAAACACTCAGGGGGTGCCCAGCGGCAGGGGGCAGACAGCCCCCGAGAGCCCTCCCGCAGGCTTCCACATGATTCGCTGTGGGCCTTGCTCCTGATGAGCCTCAGTGGGAGTCTTCATGCCGATGCTGGAGTGTGGGCGGGTGTTGTTATAGAAGGCGATGAAGCCGGATATACGCTCCAGCGCATCATGGTACGTCTTGAAGCGCTTCTCGCGGTAGATCACCTCCGTCTTGAGGATGCCGTTAACACGCTCCGCAATAGCGTTATCAGTGGGCTTGTAGTCCTCTGTCATGCTGATTTTGATGCCGTACTTCTTCAGTTCGTCCGTATAGGCATTACAGCAGTACTGTACGCCTCTGTCAGAGTGATGGATGAGTCCTTTCAACTCATCTGCCGTAGCCTGCGAGACGGCCATCCTGAGGGCCTCGAGCGTGTGTTCCGCCTCCAGCGTCTCGGACAGGCACCAGCCCACGATCTTGTGCGAATAGGCATCCGTCACCAGGTGCAGGTAACAGCAGTCGTCAACCAGGTCGATGTACGTGATGTCGCTTACCCAGAGTTGATTGGGGCGTGTGGGCACGAAGCCGCGGATGAGGTTCTTGTACTTGTGGTATCGGTGGTTCGAGTTCGTCGTGTGACGAGGCTTGGGGCGCTTCTGCGTCAGCTGGAAGTCACGCAGCAACTGGAGGAACGCATCGCGTCCGGGCACCCAGTCGCAAAGGAATATCCGCTTCGACATAAGCCACAGCTTGTAGTAGCCGATACCGGGATCCATCTGGCGGATCTGCTTCACTGCGTCCACGATGCGCATGACGCGGAAGAGGTATTCCTCATCACGCTTCTGCCTCTTGTAATAGGCCTGTTTGCTCCGGTCAAGCAGCTCACAGCAATACGTTATAGGATAGCCCGTATTGCCGTTCAGGCGCTCTACTGCTTGACCCCAGCTTTTTTTCGCACCTTGATGCCTTGCTCCTCGATGACGTCGATGAGCGTGTTAAGCGCCAGGTTCTTGTCCTGACTGTACTTCAGCTGCTTCTCAAGTTTCTCAATCTGCTTGCGCTGAGCCTCTACCAAGGCCGTCAGTTCTGCTACGTTATGAACCTCTTCCTTTGCCATCTCATTATCCATTTGTACGGTTTCAAGGGGCAAAGATGCACATTTTTCGTGAATTTCCAAAGGACTTAGGCAGGAATGTATCCAACTGGACAGCAAATTTGTACTCGGAAGGTTGTATTTCAAGGCAATTTCCTTCCGTGACTTGCCACTTTGCATGTACTCAATGCAAATACTGCGTTTCAAACCGCGACTGAATTTTGTTCTACTCATAATACTTTAAACTTTAAAATTTAACATTTAAGGCCTTATATGAGTCAACCTATTTCAGTACAAGACAAGTTGATGAGGGACTTAGGGTGTGTTTATAGAAAAAATTTGTATATTTGCATGCCCGAACACACGGCGGGGCGGCATCAGCCCGGACAACGGCCGGACAACGGCGGGCAACAAACCAGCAACGGAATGAAACAGGCACAATTATTCAGGCAGTATATCTGGATTATCAACACGCTGCGGCTGCATGGCGCGATGACGCTGAGCCAGCTGAACAAGAGATGGGTGGACGACTGTATGGCGGACGGCAATGCGCTGGCCCGTTCGTCGTTCAACAGGTACCGCGAGGCCATACAAGACCTCTTCGGTGTCGTCATCGAGTGCAGGGAGAAGACGTACCACTACTACATCAGCAACCCCCGCGTGCTGTCGGACGACGGTCTGCAGCCGTGGCTGCTGTCGACGATGACCGTCCACGGCATCCTGGCAGACAGCGCTGCGGTGAAGGACCGCGTGGTGCTGGAGGATGTGCCCGCCGGCATGGAGTATCTGTCGCTGATAGTGCGAGCCATCAAGAGCAACCGCCGCCTGCTGATAGGCTACCAGAAGTTCAGCCTGGAGGGTTACGAGAAGGTGGTATGCCCGTATGCGCTGAAGCTGTTTCACCAGCGTTGGTACCTGCTGGCCCGTACTGCCGACGACCAGATGCGCATCTACGCTCTGGACCGCATGACGAAGGCCGAGCTGACCACGCAGCCGTTCAGGATGCCGAGGGGATTCTCGCCGAAGGCCTACTTTTCCGAATACTTCGGTGTGCTGACCATGCCTGTTCCGCTGGCCCATGTGGTGGTGCGCGCCTATGCCACCACGCCCGACTATCTGCGCACGCTGCCGCTGCACCACACGCAGCGGGAGATAGGGCGCGGCGAAGACTATGCCGACTTTTCGCTGGACTTGCGCCCGACCGCCGACTTTCTGGGTCAGCTGCTATCACACGGCGCACGGATAGAAGTGCTTGAGCCCGAGTCGCTTAGACAGCAGATGGCACAAGCATTATCCGCCAGTCTGCAAAGATACGGGAAGGAGTAACCTTAACGCAAAAGTACACAAAAGGGACGTTTCTT
>JAEEGK010002973.1_pt1 | contig 42361 bp, 35 predicted proteins | sample 8958771 | NCBI WGS metagenome assembly JAEEGK01 (sample SAMN16246547, study PRJNA631951) | gut metagenome | biome: gut microbiome; feature: rumen; material: SC-attached | host: Bos | place: Iran: Karaj | collected 2018-10
TATAGCTGATTTACAATAAATGTTACAATAAATGTTACAATAAATGTTACAATAAATGTTACAATAAATGTTACAATAAATGTTACAATAAATGTTACAATAAATGTTACAATAAATGTTACAATAAATGTTACAATAAAGTTTACATTACAAATCCTGCAACAAAGTTTACAATAAAGTTTACATTACAAATCCTGCAATAAAGTTTACAATAAAGTTTACAATAAAGTTTACATTACAAATCCGGCAATAAAGTTTAAGTACAACCGTAAAGCAGGCAGGAAAATTGGAAATCCGCAGAGAGACTCAATCAAGACTACTGCATACCACCCATGATTCCTCCACTCCGCCACCAGAACAGGCGAGAACTATGTACTTTGCAAAAGAATAAAAACCTTAACGATAACATTAACCTTAATCTTAACCTTAATCTTAACGATAAACTTAACCTTGACCTTGACCTTGACTTTAACCTTGACTTTAACGATAACCTGATATGAGCAAGATATCCATACGCTTTTATAATAATCGCGAGGTTCGGCTATCAACGACGAAGAATTGATGGGGAAAGTAAAGATATACTATTTCAGTCCTACAGGGAGCACCCGTCAAGTGGCGCAGCACCTGGGCGACCGGCTGGGCGAGCTGCTGGGTGCCGGAGTGGAACAGTACTCCTACACGCTGCCGCATGAGCGCGAGGTGCTGCCACAGGTGGAGGCAGGGGATGTCGTCGTGTGGGCGACGCCAGTCTATGCGGGACGTATACCCAACAAGACGCTCGACTACGTGCGGCGAGCCCTCCATGCCGACGGCAACCGGGCGGTGGCTCTCGTCACCTTCGGCAACCGCGCCTACGACAACGCGCTGGCCGAGTTGGTGGGCCTGATGGAAGAGGGCGGCATGAAACCCGTCGGAGCCGCCGCTATGGTGACGCGACACGCTTTCAGCGACACCCTGGGTGCAGGACGTCCCAACGAGGATGACCTTGCGGCCCTCGACCGTTTCGCCGCCGAGGTGAGCGAGAGGCTCACGGCCGACAACGCCCATCTGTCGCCCCTTGCCGTTCCCGGCGAGGCGCATCCCGAGAGATACTACACCCCGTTGAATACCAACAACGCCCCCGCAGGATTCCTCAAGGCAAAGCCCTCATGCAACAGCGAGCTGTGCACGCGCTGCGGCGAGTGCAGGGAGGTCTGCCCGATGGGCAGCATGGGAGAGCATGACGGGAGGCCGACCTTCGACGGCATCTGCATCAAATGCCAGGCCTGCCGCCGCCATTGTCCGAGTGGTGCCATAGCCTTCACCGACCCCGAATACCTGTCGCATGTGGCCATGATTGAGCGCACCTTCGCCGCCCCGAAGCGGCCGGAGTTTTACGTGGCGCAAACGACACTAATGCTTGAGTGCTGACGCAAATTAAAAATTAAAGCAATCATACAATCAAGCAATAATAAACGATCAAACAATAACAAAAATGATAATCGACTTTAAGAATATTGAAGAGTCTGTGATGCCTCACTTCAAAGGGGGCGAGGGCGAGACGCGGACTCGCAGCTTTTTCGACGGGCTGAACAAGATTATGCTGGGGCACCTGGACGTGGGCTGCTCCATAGGCTACCACAAGCACGAGACGAACAGCGAGGTGTTCCTCATCACCTCCGGCGTTGCCCGATGCCTATATGACGACGGCGAGGAACGGCTGGTCAAAGGTGACTGCCACTACTGCCCCCGCGGCCACTCACACAGCCTCATCAACGCCAGCGACAGCGAGCCGCTGGAATACTTCGCCATCGTGGCGGAGCAACCTGAACTCAATCAGAACTAAAAGAACGAAAAGAAAATAAATCTCAATCAGATTGTAAATGAAATTCTGATTGTTCTGATAGTTCTGATTGAGAAATATAACAAAGTGGATATGGAATATATTATTGAGAGAAACCGGATATACGTCGTCGAGAATGGCGAGGAGGTGGGGGAATTGACTTTCCCCGAAAGGGACGGCGTCTATGTCATCAACCACACCTATGTCGACGACCGCCTGCGAGGACAAGGAATCGCCTCTGAACTGGTGCGCCGTGCGGTAGAGGAGATTGAAAGCCGCGGAGGCCGCCTGGAGGCCACCTGCAGCTACGCCCAGCTGTGGCTCGCCCGCAACCGCGGTTGCGAACTCACCAGCCCGTTGAGTTGCCCAATACGTTAACAATATTACCATGGAAGAGCATCATAGATTTATGCAGATGGCTATTGAGGAGGCTCGTGAGGGTATCCGGCAGGGGCATGGCGGACCTTTCGGGTGCGTCATCGTGAAAGACGGGAATGTGCTGGCCAAAGCCCACAACCGGGTGCTGAAAAACCACGACGCTACCGCCCACGGCGAGATTATGGCCATACGCCAGGCCGGCGAGGTGCTGGGGACCCACGACCTGAAGGGTTGCACGCTCTACACTACCGGCGAGCCCTGCCACATGTGTCTCTGCGCCATCCTCTGGGCAAACATCAGCAAAGTGTACTACGGCTGCAGCATCGCCGACAACGCCCGCATAGGCTTCCGCGACGAACATTTCGACGACCTCTTCGGCGGCCGCGACCAGTTGGGCGACCTGATGACAGCGCTCGACCGCGAGGAATGCCTACTCCTCTTCGACGAATATAACAATATGACCCACGAGAAATATTAAACAACAGCACACTGAGCCACTTAGATAAAGAACAGACAGACGCCTGCGACGCTGATGACGGCACCGATGACCTCGCGTGCCGTCACTTTTTGATGGAATAACCAGGCGGCCGGGGCGATGATGAGGATGGGCGTGAGGGCGAAGAGGGTTTGGGCGATGCCCGTGGAGGTGTATTGCGTGGCCAACAGCGAGGCGCTGACGCCCACGAAGGGGCCGAAGACGGTGGCGCCCAGCAGGCACCACATGGCCTTGCGGTCGTGGGCGGCGTGGCTGAGCTTCTGCTTCCAATCCTTATTGAAAACCACCAGCAACACAAAGAACCCTATGAGGCCTATCGAGGCGCGTATCATCGTGGCGGAGAAAGGGACAGAGAACATCAGCGGCACAGGCAGCAGGGCGCCGTCGGGCGCCATCGAAGGGTCGACACCCGCCATCGACAACGCATGGTCATATTTCTCCAAGCCCATCTTGCTCAACACAAGGCCGAAACCTTGGCAGATACCCGCCACCGCAGCGAAGAAAACACCCCGCTTGGGAAGGTGAAAGGTGAGAGGTGAAAGGTGAGAAGCGTTTTCATTTTTTGATAATATCGACATAGCGATGCCACCGAGCGTCACCGCCATGCCGAGGATGGCCAGCCAAGTCATTCGTTCGCCTAACAGCAGGTATCCGGTGAGGGCCGCCGTGGGGGCCGAAAGGGTCATGAAGAGCTGTCCGAAGCGCGAGCCGATATAGATGTAGCCCTGCATGAGGCAGTAGTCGCCGATGACGTATCCCACCACGCCCGAGAGGGCCAGCCAGAGCCAGGTGTCGCCGTCGGCGAAGCGAGGATATGGCACGCCCAGCAACAGCCACAGCGTCGCCGCCAACAGCAGGAGCGACATCGTCATGCGCAGCGTGTTCAGCGGCAGCGACCCCATGCGCTTCGATGCCACCTCGGCAAAAAGTGCCGTCGCCGTCCACGACACCGCCACTCCTAATGCTATTGTCTCGCCTATGAGCATGTTAAAGGGTTTAAGAGGTTTAAAAGGTTTAAGAGGTTTGAGAGGTTAAAGAGGTTTGAGAGGGTTAAAGGGTTATAGGGGGATTTAGAACCAGCCGGTCATGCTTGCGCCGCCGACTGTGATAATAAAGCGGAGGGTTTTGCCGAGAAACATTACCAGCAGCGTTTTCCAAGGGCTGATGCGCATCAGACCCAAAGCGATGGCGATGAGGTCGCCCACCAGCGGCAACCACGAGAAGAAGGCTGCCCACACGCCGTATTTATACACACGGTTGTGTACCTTCATCAGCTTCTCACGATTAATCTTGAAGTACTTCTCGAGCCATTCCCACTTGCAGAGCCATCCCATGAAAAAACTGATCATGCCTCCAAGCGTGTTGCCCAGCGAAGCCACCAAGACGACAACCCATGGGTCGTAGTGCAATGCCAACGCGCCGATGGCCAGCGTCTCCGACGAGAACGGGAGGATGGTGGCCGCCAACATGCACCCCAAGAAGAGGCCGAAAAGTCCTAAATTAGTAAGCATTCCTTCCAGTAACGACCATCAACAGAATTTATTGTATCGGCGCAATAAAAAAGCGCGAACAGCGTTATCATGGCGTATGAATATCCGAAAATCCACCCTCGAAGACATCGACCCTATCTTGAGCATGTATGACCATTCGCGCAGCGTGATGCGTGCCGACGGCAATATGACCCAATGGGTGGGGTATCCGCAGAGGGAGGACATCCTGGAGGATATTGAGAGGGGGGTATCATATATAGTGGAAAGTGGAAAGTGGAAAGTGGAAAGTACAGGTACCTTCGCTTTAGTGCCTGGAGAGGAACCCACCTACGGCTATATCGACCATGGGCGCTGGATTGACGAGCAGACGCCCTACGCCACCCTACACCGCCTGGCTGCGATGCCCAATAGCTGCGGCATCGCCGACATCGCTTTCTGTTACGCCAAAGAGCACTTCCCCCACCTGCGTGTGGACACCCATCACGACAACCGGCCGATGCGTCATATTCTCGAGAAGCAGGGCTTTGTCTACTGCGGAATCATCTACATGCCCGATGGAGCCCCGCGCGATGCCTACGAATGGTGGCGCTACGACGAGGTGCCTGCCGACCTGAAGGAATATGTGGAAAGCGAGCTACTCCCACGGCACGAACACTACGACGCTGCCCATCGGCCCAACCATATACGGAGGGTCATCGCAAGGGCGATATGTATAGGCGAAAGGTTAAAGGTGAAAGGTGAGACGGCTGTCGCATGCAATAACTCTCACCTGATTTACGCCGCGGCGGCGATGCACGACATCGGCATCTGTGAGGGGCGCGAGGTGCACCATCTGGCCTCCGGACGCATTATCCGTGCCGACCAGAACCTGCGCCGCTGGTTTACTGAAGAAGAGATTGAGATCATCGCCCAAGCCGCCGAGGACCACCGCGCTTCCGCCACCACGAAGCCACGCTCCCTGCTGGGTTGTATCATTTCCGAAGCCGACCGCGACATCGAGCCCGAGACCATTGTGCGCCGCACCGTGGAATACGGTCTCAGCCACTACCCCGAGCTCGACCTTGAGGGTCACTGGCAGCGTACCCTCGACCACCTGCATGAGAAATACGCCGAAGGCGGCTACCTGAAACTATGGATGGACGACTCTCCCAACGCAGCACCGCTGGCGGAACTTCGTGCGCTTATCAAAAACGAAAGAAGACTAAGAGAAATGTTTTTAGAAATAATGGGCCGATAGTTCTACATTTTTGGGGCCTATCAAAAAAAAAGTCAAAGGTACCGCCGATATCGTGCAGTTTAAATAAGCACTTTCTTTACAAAATAGAGGGGGTTGCGTTTGCATCCCCCTCTTTTTTTATTCCACTCCTTCGAGACTTAGAAGCGAGTGGACAGGTGCCGTACATTCAAGAATTTTGCGACCTCCCAGGGCCGGCAGTTCCACCAAGAAGATAAACTCCTTGATACGAATCCTGCGGCCGCCGATGACCTGCTGCTGTAGCGAGTCGACGATGCCTTTCGCCGTTCCGCCTGTAGCCAGCAAGTCATCGAAGAGCGTGATATCAATAAACTCTCCATTAGGCTCACACGCCGCGAAGTCGCTGAGACGGTAAAACAGCTCGTCGCTGCCGTATTCCTTCATAATCTCCACCTTCACCAAATCGCCCTCGGCATGGGGCAGTTTACCTTTTTTTCGGAAAGGCACTATATTCTTCACATGACCGCTCACCGACAACAGCGGTGCAGCGAAGAGAAAGCCGCGAGCCTCGACGGTAGCCACATTGGGTGCTGTCGTCAGGCGGTCAATCTCCTTGATGGCCTGTGAGAAAGCCTCCTTGTCCTGCAGGAACGGAAGCACATCGATGAAATCGATTCCCGGCTTCGGGAAATCCAGATAGTGTTTAATGACATTTTCGAACATATCTTTTTGGAATGTGTTAATGCGTTAATGTGTGAATATGTTAGTGATTAACGAATTAATTATTGCGTTATAGAGCCCAAATAACGAGGCCGCTGCAGATGATGACGCCAGTGATGAGCAGGTCGACAAGGCAATAACCCATAATGTCGCGGGCCGAGAGTTTGGCGATAGCCAGTGCCGGCAACGCCCAGAAGGGTTGTATGAGGTTGGTCCATGCATCGCCCCAAGCGATAGCCGTACCCGTGAGTCCGTCGGCCACCCCGAGGGCTGCTCCCGCAGGGAGCATAATGGGCGCCTGGATGGCCCAGTGACCACCACCCGACGGCACAAACATATTCAGCAGAGCCGCGAAGAAGAAGGTAATCAGCGGATAGGTGACGGGGGTACTGACATTCACACAGAAGTCAGCAATGACATTACCCATACTCACGCCACTTGCCCCCACACCGGTGATGATACCCATAATGCCCGCATAGAGCGGGAACTGCAGGATAATGCCTGCGGCACCTGTCGTAGCCTTACCGAAAGCGCGCACATAGGCCATCGGTGTGCCATGCAGCATCAAGCCCAACGAGAGGAATATCATAATGACGGTGCCCAGGTCGAGGCTGCCGCCCCGGAAGCCCAGCTTCACCACCACATAGGCAGCCAGCAGCAGCGCTATCATCCACGAGAGAATGGGGCTGCGCTCCAGACGCTGTGCGGGAGTCTTCTCTCCCGAATTATCCTGAGATTCCAGAATTTCCGAATCTGCCAACAGTCCCGGATCCACCGTCACGGCGCCTTTCTTGGGGTGCATCAAAGTGTTAGCCACAGTGATGGCCACGATGACCAAAAGCACCATCACAAGGTTGTGCACATCGAAAATGGTTTGCGACACCGGCACGGTGAGGTTCATCGCCCCGCCCGTCACTTTGCCAATCTCGCCCTCCGTGGCCATCGTTAGCGGGATGGAGCCCGACACACCGGCATGCCACACCACAAAACCGCTATAGGCCGAAGCGATAAGCAGACGGTAGTCCACTCCCGCCAGCTGCCGCGCGATGGCTTTGGCGAAGACCACACCGATGATGAGTCCGAAGCCCCAGTTGAGCCAGCAAGCCAGCGCCGACACCACTGTCACCAGGGCGATGGCCGCCGCCGGACTTTTGGGGATGCGCGCCAGCGCATCGATACCTCGTTTGATGGAAGGGGCTGCCGCCAATGCGCTGCCGCACACCAGCACCAGGGCCATCTGCATGGCGAAAGCCAGCAGGTTCCATACTCCCCCACCCCAGTGTTCTACCACCTCGATGGGCGTTTGACGACAGACGGGCATCGTCACCACCGCCGCCACAAAGGTCAGCAGGATGGCGAAGATAAAAGGCTCTGGAAGCCAGCGTTGTACTAATCTGACACAGAACTTAATCATAATCCCATCAATTTCCTAATCTTGTTCGGGATGTCCACATTCTCCTGGATGCCGGAGAAGAGATGGGCCCCAGGACCATAGGCGAAGACCGGCACCATGCAGCCTGTATGGTTTCCCCAGTAGAAATGCACCTCGTTCTCCCCTTTCTCAATGTCACCGGCAGGCAGTGTCACACCTCCGGTTTCATGGTCGGCGGTGACCACCACCAGCGTGTGGCCGTCCTTCTCCGCGAAGTCGAGCACGGCGTTGAGAACCGTTTCAAAATCGGCCATCTCGGCCCGCAGATAGGCGGTGTCGTTATTGTGGCAGGCCCAGTCAATCTGCGACCCTTCAATCATCAGGGCAAAGCCCTTTTCGTTGCGTCCCAGCATGGCCAGGGCCTTGCGGCTACCCAATTCCAAAACGTTTCCACGGGCGGGAGCCGTCAGCGGGTCGTCCTCATAGAGCAGCGCCACCAACTTGTCACCGGCAAAGGTCAGCATCTCGCCCAGCGTATTCACCACCGTATAGCCACGCTTGGCCAAGGTGTCGAGGGGTGCGAGTCCGTCTTTGCGGTTCCCGGTCTCGAAATACTTGCGGCCGCCGCCAATCATCACATTATGCTGGCACTGAGCCATCTGCAAGCTCAGCGTATCGAACATCTTTCTGTAGGGCACATGTCCGTAGGTGGAGGCAGGGGTGGCATCCAAAACACTGGATGTCACCACGAAACCGGTACTCATTCCCTTGGCTTTGGCATCGTCGAAGAGGGTGTTGTATCGCGCCGAGTCGGGCCCCCAGTTCACATGGTAGTTGTCCACTTTGTGACCCGTAGTCAGCGCCGTACCACCGGCCGACGAGTCGGTGCGGTACTTGTTGCGCGAATAGGTACGCGAGAATCCGCTGAAAGGGAAGCGCAGGAAGGCCGAGTGATTACCACGCTCGGCTACCACCGAGGAATAGACCTGCGGCACTCCCATGCCGTCGCCAATGATGAGAATGACATTGTGAGGCTTTTCCTCCTTGGTCAATGCCGATGAGCCAGCGCAGCCTGCAAGCAACGACGGAACTGCCAAGAGCATTAAAAGAAGTATCTTCCTGATATTCATAAAATAGGTATTATTTTAAGTATAAAAACAAACTGCAAATATACAAAAAAAAAGTTTTATCAACAAATCATCGACCTACCATCTCCGTCCATGGACGAAGATGGTATGGTGTTGATACGGTGTTGGGACGGTGTTGATACGGTGTTGATACTGATTATCAGCATATTGTATGTTCACATAAACAATAAAAAACACATACACAGAAGTTTACATGTATTTTTACGCTTGTAAGTTATTGATTTCCAATACAGGTTTTCGAAGGCTTTTTTTTAACAAAAAGTATCATTTATTCACATTTTGAAGAAACATTATTTCCGTCTCGGAATTTTTTCGTATTTTTGCATTTTGAAAAATTATATAAAATAATTTAAATATTTTACCACAATGTACAAGATTGAACAGCATCCGATACTTGACATTCCCGAGAGGGAGGTAGTTGAATTTATGTTTGACGGCCAAAAAGTCCAGGGTCGCAAAGGCTACACGATAGCGAAAGCGCTTCACGAGGCCGGCTTCCCCGTTCATAGCCATTCTCTCGATGGCCGCAACCGCTCTTTGGAATGCGGCATCGGCAAGTGCGGTGCCTGCGAGATGCTGGTCGACGGCAAAGTGCGTAGAATCTGCATCACCCCCGTCGACGGGGTGAAAGAGGTGCGCATCATCGCCCACGAGGCTGACCTTCCGGGTGTCACCTTCGACGCCCCCGCCAAAGACGAGGCCGCAAAAGACGTCACCATCTACAAGACCACCGTGGCCATCATCGGTGCCGGTCCTGCTGGTCTCGCTTGCCGCGAACAACTCAACGCTTTCGGTATCGACAATCTTGTCATCGACAACAACGGCCGCATCGGCGGTCAGTTCAATATGCAGACCCACCAGTTCTTCTTCTTCGAGAAAGAAAAGAAATACGGTGGTATGCGTGGCTTCGATATCGCCAAGACTTTGGCGGGTGACAGCCAGGAGGGCATTCTACTTAACAACACCGTGTGGGACCTCCTGGAAGGTCCGCGCATCGCCATAAAAAATATCCTCACCAGCGAGATGGCTTACGTTGACGCCCAGTTCCTCGTTGTGGCCACGGGTGCAGTACCCTTCATGCCGGCCTTCGAGAACGATGACGTGCCGGGCGTCTACACCGCCGCCGTGTTCCAGAAGATGATGAACCAGGAGCACACTCTGCTCGGTAAGCGTGTGCTGACGGTGGGCGCCGGCAACATCGGCTACCTCACCTCCTACCAGGGCATGCAGGCCGGCGCCACCATCAAGGCCATCATCGAGGCCATGCCCCGCGAGGGCGGCTTCCCCGTCCAGGCCAACCGCGTGCGCCGCCTCGGCATCCCCATCATGACGGGTTACACGCTGGTGCGCGCCATCCCCAATGCCGACATGACCGGCATCACGGGCGCCGTCATCGCCAAGTGCGAGAATTTCAAGCCCGTCCCCGGCACCGAACAACTCATCGACGATATCGACATCATCAATATCTGCACCGGCCTCGTGCCCGACAACCAGCTGCTCACCAAAGGTAAGGAGCTCTTCGGCCACCACGTCTACGGCGTGGGCGATGCCGTCCGCATCGGCGAGGGCACCAGCGCCGTGCTCCGTGGCCGCCAGTCGGCCTACGAGATAGCACAGGAGCTGGCCATCCGCTTCAACTACGACGACTATCTCGACATCTCGCGCCAGTATATCGACTCGCAGCAGCACCCTGTGCGCATCCTCGAGAAACCCAACCTGCCCACCGTGGAGCGTATGTCGGCAAAGCCGTTCGTCCAGCTCGACTGCCTCTACGGCTTTGCCTGCAACCCTTGCACCTTCAGTTGCCCGCAAGGTGCCATCAGCAAGCCCACGACGAGCAGTACCCCAACGGTGGACTATAACAAGTGCATCGGATGCATGGCCTGTGTGAACCACTGCCCGGGTCTGGCCATCTTCGGCTATGATATGGCCAAGAACTGGTGCTTCCTGCCTATCGAATACGAAGTAGCCGACGGCGCCGAGGTGTTCCTGGTCGACAATAACGGCCAAAAGATCGGCGAGGGTAAGGTCGAGAAAGTTCTCAAGAAAGATAACAAGACCAACGTGGCCCGTGTATTCGTGGCACAAGTCAATGGGCAGATGACCGATGTGAAAGGCTTTATTGTCAAAGAGAAGTATCCAAGCACTCAGAACAATCAAGCAATCAAGCAATCAAGCAATCAATCCCCCACCTATATCTGCCATTGCGAGGACATCACCGAGGAGCATCTGCTTGAGGTGGTAGGCGACCGCAAGTATATCTCGGTCGACGAGCTCAAGCATATCACCCGTATGGGAATGGGTCCCTGCCGCGGCAAGCGCTGTATCGCCCGCGCCCGTGGCGTGCTCCGTGCCCACGGCATCGAGCTCACCGGCGAGGCCACTCCCCGCGCCCCTCTCAGCAACCAAGTCTCCCTCGGCGACGTCTATACCGAAGGCCGCAAAGAGGTCTACGTCTTCCCCAAGGGCAACGACGTGCAGCATGAGGAGGTGAAGGTCTTCATCGCCGGCGGCGGCATTGCGGGCAGCGGCCTCTTCCGCTACTTCAGCGAGGCCGGCCTCAAACCCGTGATGGTCAACTGGAGCCGCGGCGCCTCCTGGCGCAACATCGGCGGCGGCCGCCCGGCCTTCTCCAACCCCGACATCGCCGACATCGCTCAGCATAGCCACGAAATCTTCAAGAGCATCCAAAAGGTGCACAACATCAACTACAAACCCACTCACTATGTGAATCTCGTCCACGACGAGGCCACCTACAAGGCCCTTGATGCCAGCCGCGCCTGGAGCGACGCCTATATGATCGACCGCAAGGACTTCAAGAAGGAGATTTCTCCTCTCTGGGACGACTCCCGCGACACCTATAGCCATGCCCTAATCACTCGCGACTGCTGGCAGGCCACCCCGGGGCGCGTCATCGACTACATCCGCGGCATCGCCGTCAGCCTCGGTGGCCGCTACTACGAGGACACCGAGCTGCTCAGCGTTTGGCGCAAGGGCGACAAGGTCGTCGCACTGGTACGCAATCACGAGGGCAAGTATGTCGAGTACACCTGCGGCCATTTCGTCAACGCCATGGGCTGGGGTGCCGAGAAGTTCACCGATATGCTGGGCATCGACACCGGCCTCTATCCCGTGAAGCACCAGGCCTTCATCACACGCCGCCTGCCTATGATGGGACCCAACGGCGGCCCGCTGGATATGATTATCGACCGTCGCCACTACAAGGGCTTCAGCGCCGTCTACGGACAGCAGTTCGAGCACACTGGCCAGATTATCGGCTGCGCCAGCCCCGACACCGACGCCTACGAGACACGTCAGAACATCAAGTACAACAGCAAAGAGTTCCTCGAAATTGTCAGCCAGGTCTTTGCCGAATGGCTGCCCAGCCTCAAGGATGTCAGCTTCCTGGCCTGCTGGGCGGGGCGCTACACCGAGCCGCGCTACATCGTCGACCCCGAGGTGGGTCTCCTCACCGGCCTCCGCGGCCACGGCTTCATGCTGGGACAATATCTGGCCAAACTCTATGTAGACAAATACCTCGGCCGCGAGGTCCCCAGCTATATGAAAGAGTTGGCGCTCAGTGGACATGGATTAAGTGAGAATGCATTCAAGTAGATGAGAGAGAAACCATTTGTCCCATACTTCTTTGCACTCCTTGCACTCCTCCTCCTGCCTTTCACCCTCCAGGCGCAAAGTCCGGTGACGGGAGTGCAAGGACGTGTGCGCGACGCCGTGACCAACGAGCCTATCCCCTTCGTCCAGATTGTCTTCGAGGGCACCACCATTGGCGCCGAGACCGACATGGACGGCAAGTTCGCCATCTCCAACAACCAAGGCTACACCTCCGTCTCTTTCCGTATGATGGGCTACGAGCCCCAGAAGCTCAAACTCGAACGCGGCAAGACCAAGAAACGCCTCACCGTGAAGCTCGTGCCCAAGGGACAGACGCTCAAGGCCGTGGAGATTACCGCCAAGAAGGGCAACGGGAAGTATTCCCGCAAAAACAATCCCGCTGTCGAGCTGGCCAACAAGGTGATTGACCACAAGGAGGAGAACCGCCTCAAGGCCACGCCCCTCTACCGCCGCAATGTCTATGAGCGCCTCTCCATGTCGCTCGACGATTTCAACCCCGACTTCGACAGCAACTGGTTCTGGCGCAAGCTGAATTTCCTCGAGAAATACATCGACGAGACGGCTTTCGACGCCACCCCCATCCTCATCATCTCCATCCGCGAACTCCTGGCTGAGGAGTGCTACCGCAAAAACCCCAAAATCGAACGCCGCCTCGTCACGGGCAAGCGTATGGAGGGACTCGACGAGGTGCTCAGCGACGAGGGCATCGACGAGAACATCCGCGCCATGTTCAACCCCGTCGACATCTACGACGGCGATGTCGAGCTGATGCTCAACCATTTCACCAGCCCCCTCTCCCCCGTCCTCGGCACCTCATTCTACAAGTTCTACATCACCGACACCACCTTCGTCGACGGCCAAAAGTGCGTCGAGCTCAGCTTCGTCCCCGCCAACCAGCAGAGCTATGGCTTCACTGGCAGGATGTATGTCTCTCTCGATCCCGACAGCACCTTTGCGCTCACCAAGTATGTGATGACCGTCTCCCCCCATGTCAACCTCAACTTCGTGCGCGACCTCTCCATCGTCCAAACCTTCAAACGCGACAGCGCCTCCGGCAAATACCTCCCCACCCGCTGCGACACCTATGGCCGCATGTTCATCTCCCGCCACCTCCAGGAACTCTACGTCCATCAGATGCGCGTCTACACCGACTACGACCTCAGCGACTCCGCCCAAATGCTGCCCGACAGTCTCTTCTCCACCTTCGAGCATGAGGTCATCCTGCCAAAGGATAAACTGATGACCTACAAGAGCGATTTCAACGACCGTCGCCCGGTCTCTCTCTCTGCCAAGGAGACCATTCTCGATAGCATGTGGGTTGAACTCAACCGCCTGCCCGAGTTCCGCGCCGGCAAATACATCGTCGAGATGCTCGCCTCCGGCTATATCCCCACCACAAAAGAACGTTCCGAAAGCCGATTCGACATCGGTCCCGTCTATAATATCCTCAGCTTCAACCACCAGGAAGGATGGCGCATCCGCCTCGGCGGCATGACCAAGGCCACCCTGAGTCCTCGCAATTTCCTCGAGGGCTACCTCGCCTACGGCTTCCGCGACAAGCGCCCCAAGGGTAGCATCGCCCTCTTCCACACCCTCGACGACAAGGCCAACCACGTCCATGAGGCGCCCTTCAGCAGCGTCAGTCTCAGCGCCTCCTACGAGCTGGAGACCCCCGGCCAGAGCTACGGCAGTTTCGACCGCGACAATATCCTGTCGTCCTCCGACAAGGAGATGAACGTGCAGTATGTCGCTCAGGCCATGCTGCGCTTCCGCAAAGAATGGAAGAGCCACATGCGTTTCGACACCTGGCTGGCGGCACGACGCTATGAACCTTCTGGCTCTCTCGAATATCTCGAATATCAGCCCGACGGCTCCCTCCGCCGCGTCGATTTCTTCAACGAGGTCGAGTGGCATGCCGGCGTCAGCTTCACGCCTAATTTTGCTCCCGGCACCCGCCGCCGCGAGACCCAGTCCAACCTCCGCAAGGACGGTCCCGTCATCACCCTCGACCACACCATCAACCTCGTCGACGGTGAACGTTGGGTCCAACACTCCACCTTCTCCGCCGACAAGCGTTTCTGGCTCTCCTCCTTCGGCTACATCGACGCCCGCGTCGTCGCCGGCGCCATCTGGAACCGCGCCCCCTACACTCGCCTCTATATCCCCACCGGCAACTCGGGACTCTTCCTCTCTTCCAGCGCCTTCAACAGCATGACCCCCATGGAGTTCATCATGGACCGCTACGCCTCTTTCTTCGCCACCTATCACCTCAAAGGCTGGCTGCTCAACCGCATACCTCTCATCAACAAACTACGTCTGCGCGAAGTAGTGGGATTCAACATCCTCTATGGTACCCTCACCGAACAGAACGACCTCAATGGAGACCGCACAGGCCTCTACCGCCTCCCCACAGGCACCAAGGCCATCGGCGACGCACCCTACATGGAATACAGCCTCGGCATTGAGAACATCTTCCGCCTCATCCGCGTCGACTTCATCCGTCGTATCAGTTACATCGACGGCTGGGACAAAAAAGACTGCTGGTTTATCCGCATCGACCTGAAACTCGCATTATAAAAAAGGGTTAAAGAAACTTCACCATCTCTTCGAGGTAACGACGGTCGGTGTCGTCGAAGGTGGCGAGTTCGCGACTGTCGATATCGAGCACCGCTATTACATCGTCGCCCTTAAATATGGGTACCACTATCTCACTGCGGCTCTCGCTGCTGCAGGCAATATGGCCTGGAAACTCCTCCACATCGGCCACTACGATTGTCCGCCGCTCTTTCCACGCTGTGCCACAAACCCCACGTCCATAAGCGATATGCACGCAGGCTATAGGTCCTTGAAACGGCCCCAATATCAGGTCGGAAGTCGAAGGTCGGAGGTCGGAGGTGGCTTCCGCATCTGTGACCTCAGGCCTCAGACCTCCTACCTCTGAGCTCCGAACTCTATAGAAGCCCGTCCACCAAAAGCCAAATTCGTAATGCAGCAATGCTGCCACATTGGCCATCTTGGCAATCATATCATTTTCTCCCTCGCAGAGAGCCTTCACTTGCGGCAACAATGCCTCATATTTCTCAGTTTTGTTCATTGGGGCTTTATTTCATTATTTCCTTAACCATGGCATAGGGTGCTTTATCGATGAGGGTTATCTCGTAACGATGCTTGCCGTCCTTGCTTTGGGTGTAGCGTTTGTTACCGTCGCAATAGGGGGCCAGCGGACGGGTTCCATAGATGGCATAGCCGTTCCTCTCCAGCCATTTCCCTATCTCCTCCATTCGATTCAGGGCTTCTGCAGGCAACTTGCCATCCGCATCGGGTCCTACGTTAAGCAACAAGTTGCCACCCTTGGCCACTACGTCGCAGAGCATATGAATGAGCGTCTTGGTGCTCTTGTAGTTGTCGTTCGGCACATAACTCCAGCTGTCGCCCATAGTCATGCAGGTCTCCCAGGGGTATGGCAACAGCGTGTCGGGCACCTGCTTCTCGGGAGTACGGTAATTCTCGTATCTGCCTCCCACACTTCGGTCGACGATAATCATCCGAGGGTTCTTTTCTCTGGCCATGGCAGCGATGCGAGGCATGTCGATATCCTGCACCTGACCACTACATCCAAGCCAGGGACGCGTCTCGTCGTCGACGCTCCACGCCGGACGTATCCAGCCGCCATCAAGCCAAAGGATATCTATGCTGCCGTAGTTGTGCGTAAGTTCGTGTATCTGGTTGTAGGTGAAATCACAGAAACGCTCCCAGCGGTCGGGATGATCAGCGATGGAATAGTTGACATTACGGTCGGGCAGCGACCACTCATGTGCCCAATAATCATCGCTATGCCAGTCGGGCTTGGAGAAATAGAGACCCGTCCAGAAACCCGCGCTGCGGAAGGCATCGACCACTCCACGGGTAAAATCTCTCTGCGCCGGACAGTCCTTCCCTGTGCTGCTGTAGTCGGTCTCCTTGGTGTCGAACATGCAGAATCCATCGTGGTGCTTGGTGGTGAAGACCACATACTTCATGCCCGCCTTTTTAGCCGCTGCAGCCCATCCTTCAGGGTCGAAATGCTGAGGATTGAAGGTCTTGTTCAAGGACTGATAAGCCTGCTTATACTTATAGAAGTCCTCCCCTTTTGTGCCTCTGACAGGCCGTCCGTCGGCACCCAACCGTTCTCGTGTAATCCACGATTCGTTGCAGATGCTCCAACTCTCCACCACACCCCACTGGGCATAGATGCCCCAGTGCATCATAAAACCGAACTTGAGGTCCTGCCATTCCCCGATACGTTTCACAATGTCAGGATGGCTCTCGGGGATGGAATCATGAGGCTCTATCAAGGGCTTGATCTCGCGTTCGAAGATGTCGCGACGGACGATGCGATAGTGTGGATGGTAGGCCTCGTTGAAAGCCCGGCTGTGGTGCTTCACCTGACTTGGGTCGACCGAAGGCATCCCCTGTGCGCTGCGCAGTACCGCCGAGGTCAGCTGTTGCAGACTGATACGACCGTCCTTAATCACTCGCAGGTTGACCCTTACGAAGTTGCTGTCACACAACGTGTACTCATAAAGAGGGAAATCCGAGGCTCCCGGAAGTTCCATGTTTCCTACCTCTTCCCGAATATAGCGGGCGCAAGAGACCGAGTCCTTGATAAGGTGTCCAGGACCATAGCTGTCCTGAAACAGCAGTTTTTGAAGATCCTGCTCCTCAGCAGCAGGATAACGCTCGGCATAGCGTTGCAACGCCTCGGGACACTGAGCATGGAGAGGTGAGTGTAAGGTGAAAAGTGAAACGATTGCTATAAGGAATAATTTTTTCATTTTTCTACACGTTTAACAATTAATATGCTGAGTTCCCATAGCAGATAGATGGGGACGGAAACGAGACTGAGGGTGAAAGGGTCTCCGGTGGGGGTGATGATGGCACCGACGATAAGGATAACGACGACAGCATGTCGGCGGTATTTCCGCATAAAGGCACTCTTCAGTAGGCCGAACTTCCCTAATAGCCAGCAGAGCACGGGAAGCTCAAAGACAACACCCATCAGCAGACTCATCACTGTAAGCAGGGAGATGTAGGAAGAGAGCGATATTTGGTTAGGCACCTCCGACGAGACCTGGTAAGTACCCAGAAACTGAACAGTAAAAGGGAAGATGATAAAGTAGTTGAGAAGCACTCCTGCGAGAAAGAGCAGGTATCCCCCACCCGCGGCACGAATGGCCAAACGTCGTTCGAGGTCGTAGAGACCCGGAGCCACAAAGGCGAAGAGTTGATAGAGGATATAAGGCGAGACCACTATGATGCCCATCCATAGAGCCACACGCATGTGGGTGAAGAACTGCTGGGTAATCTCAATATTGATAAGTGAGATATTATCTCCCTTCGGAGCCAGAATAATGGCAAAGAGTGGTTCCTTGAAACAGAAGCACGCCACTGCGGCGACAAGCGCAGCAACCAACATGCGCCACAGGCGTGAGCGCAACTCATCAAGGTGCTCCCAGAAAGTCACTGCTTGGAGGATTCCGGTTTTTCCGGACTATCCGGAGACTCCGGTTTATTATCTTCTACTCCATTCATGCCGTCCTTGAAACTCTTGACTCCCTTGCCCACGCCATGCATGAGTTCGGGGATTTTCTTGCCACCGAAAAGCAGCAAGATAGCGAGGACTATGACGATAATTTCCCAAGTTCCTAACATTAACAGTTTCATACCATTGAGTCTTTTAGTTTTTCTGTATATTCTTCAATCATGTGCAGCTTCGCGGGGATATCGATATGCTGCGGGCAGTGGGTCATACATTTCTTGCATTCTATGCAGCGGTCGGCCTGCCGAAGACGTTCGATACTCTTATCATAGGAGGTAAGGTAGGCGCGACGGGCACGCTGGAACTCACGCTGTTCGACGGTACCCTCGGCAACCACAAGGTCCTCGTTGAGGCACTTGTTGTAATGTGCGAAGATACCAGGGATGTTGATGTTCATGGGACAGATGAGCTCGTTGGGGCCACAGTCTTCCAGACAGTAGTTGCATCCCGTGCAAGGAATGGCGGGATGGTGGGCAAATTCCTCGGCCACGCGCTCCAGAAGTGCCAACTGGTCCTCTGCCAGAGGCTCGACAGGTGCACAGGAACGCACGTTGTCCTCCACATGCTCTATGGCACCCATACCGCTGAGTGCTGTCATAATGCGAGGATACATCCCGAGGTAGCGGAAGGCCCAGGAGGCCAGGCTGCGCTCGGGCTCGCGCTCCTTGAGGAGACGCGCCAGATGGTCATTGAGGGTCGCCAAACGTCCTCCGAGAAGCGGTTCCATGATGACAATTGGAATATCGCGCTCGGCCAAAGCATTGTAGAGATGCTCGGCATTGACATTCTCGGGTTCTATCTCGTGGGCATAGTGCCAATCGACATAGTTCATCTGTATCTGTGCGAAGTCCCAATGGTATTTGTCGTGCATAGCCACCACCTTGTCAAACTCCGACTGCTCGCCATGGAACGACCAGCCGAGGTTGCGGATGCGTCCAGCCTCACGTTCCTTGATGAGGAAATCAAGGACTCCGTTGTTCACAAAGCGCTTCTCGAAGTCGCTCTCGCCAGTTTCCTTGTCGACACCACCAAAAGAATGGAGCAGATAGTAGTCGATATGGTCAACCTGCAGGTATTCGAACGACTTGTGGTACATCTCGATGCTGACATCATAGGACCAATCCCGGAAGTTGGACATCTTGGTGGCCACAAGCCATTTGTCGCGTGGATGGCGACTGAGAGCAATTCCCGTAGCCTCTTCCGACATACCACGGAGATAGACAGGTGCCGTGTCGAAATAATTGACACCGTGCTCTATGGCGTAATCGACCATGCGGTTGATGGCCTCTTGGTCGAGTTTTGCATCTGGGTTGTCGCGCAACGAGACGCCTCCCTCGACGGGGAGTCGCATCATTCCGAAGCCGAGAAGGGACACCTTCTCTCCATGGGCATCAGTGCGGTAGGTCATCTTGTCTGTCGGCACAGGACCGGCAGCATAGCCTTCGGCTTTGACGGCATTGGGATGGTCGCAACCCACCGCTACAGCGGCTCCCGCCACAGCGGCACCGGCCATCCCTTTGAGAAATTGTCTTCTGTCCATAAATTTCCCCTCTTTAAACTTTAAACGTTAAACTTTAAACGTTAACCGTTACCTCTTGTCGACTATCTCCTTGCGGGCTTTGTGCTTGCGGCCGGAGGACCAGAAGCCGTACACCTCGCTGACGTTGCCTGCGGTGGAGAAGGCCTCGATTTTTTCGTCCTTCATCCAGCCCAGGATTTTGCTGAACTCATCCTTGTTGAGGAGCACCTCGAGTTCGATGCTCTTCTCGCCACTGTAGCCACCGGTGACCTCATAGAGGGTACAGCCACGGTGGAGCTCCTCAATGATGTACTTGCGGATGCGCTCATAGTCTTTCGACACAATGCATAGACGCTTATGATTGTTGAGCGTGGCGGTGAAGTAGTCGACCACCAAGCCATTGATCCATGTGCCGATAAGGCCGATGACAACCATGCGGAAATCATTGATGAAGAAAGCAGTGCAGCAGATGACGGCGCCAGCCACGGAGACCGAAGCTCCGATGTCGAAGTGGAGATACTTGTTGACAATCTTGGCCAGGATATCAAGTCCGCCGGTGGAGGCATTGATGCTGAACATCAGGGCCTGAGCGGCGCTGAGCAACAGCACGAAGCAGCAGAGGTCCAGCCACGGGTCGCCCATCACCGATGGGGTACCGGTGACGATGTTGTCGTTGGCGATGTTCTGCCAAGGAAACACCATGTTCCAGAAGTCGGTCAAAGGACCGAGAATCAAAGCGGTGTAGACCGTCTTGAAACCGAACTCACGGTCAATCAGGATAAAGGCGAGGATCAACAGGATGATGTTGATGATCATGATGAGGGTACCCAGGCTGAGGACATTGCCCATCAGCTGGTTGAGCACGATGGAAAGACCCGAGATGGTACCGATAATGAGTTTGGAGGGCACCAAGAAATAGTAAACGGCGGCAGCGGTGACCATCATACCGAGGGTCATAATCACGAGTTCTTTCCAGAACTTAAACGTTTTCACGTAGTCAACAGCTTCTTGAAGTTTGTTGTTCATTTTTTATGATTTTAATGTTTATTTAACTCTTAATTCTATCTTTAAACTTTAAACCTTAAACTAAATAGTCACATGGGCTTCGCGTCCTTCCACGAAGATGGCCTTGGTGGGTGTCGACGGACAATAGTACTCGCACTTGCCGCAGCCGATGCACTTGTTCTCGTTGACCGCGGGAATGCCGTCGACCATCTGGATGGCGCTGGCGGGGCAGTGACGCGCACAAAGGCCGCAGCCGATGCAGTTGTCCTTCAGCACCACAGCGTAGCCGATACTGATGGCCGTCTTCTCCTCCTTGCCGATGTGCTGGATGGCGCCCGAGGGGCAGAGTTCGCTGCAGCGGGTGCAGGCTACACGACAGAAGCCTTGGTCGAAGACCATCGTGGGTTGCATAAAACCATCGAGTCCCGTGCTGGGTCTCAGCACATGCTCGGGGCATTTGCTGACGCAAAGCTGGCAGGCGGTGCAGCGGCTCTCGAAGTTCTTCAGGCTGATGGCTCCGGCAGGCTTCAGAGGTGTCTTGCGTTCGGGTACCGCCTTATCCTCGACGAGGGCAAGGCCCGAAGCGACTTTCTCTTCCTGCGCGTGGAGCACCGTGGCTCCACCCACAGCAGCGGTGACCGCAAGGAACTTTCTCCTCGACGAGTCTACCTGAGTGCTCTGATCTCTCCGAGCATTCCGGACACTCAACGAGATGGCTCCCTGCTTGCAGTGTCCCAGACAGTTGAAACACATCACACAGCGCGACCTGTCGACCTCTCTGCCTTCGACATCAATGCAGTTGGCCTTGCAATGCTTCTCGCACTTATGACATCCCCCGCACTTCTCTTTGTCGATGCGGATGCCGAAGAGCGAATGCTTACTGAAAAGGCTCAACAGCGCCCCCATAGGACAGATGGTGTTGCACCAGAGGCGACCGTAGAAGAAACTCACGACGAAGATGACCACCAAGGTGACGATAGCCACGATGAGCGGTAATCCCGAAGCAAAGAATCCCGTGGTCATGCGGGCAAACATGCTGTAGGGGTCGATAGTCACAACGATACCGTTGGCAATACCCAACGAGCCCAACACCATCAGAACCACAAAGAGGGCCAGCACTCCGTAGCGCAACCCATTCAGCGGCTTTTTATAGGTGAAAGTCTTCCGACCGAGCCAACCGAAAAAGTCCTGCAGGATGCCCAGCGGACAAACCACCGAACAATAGAGTCGGCCAATGAGGGCGGTGACTACCAGGATAGCCAAGACTACCACGACATTCAGCGCCAGAATGGCCGGCAGTAACTGCATCTTGGGCATCCAACCCACCCAACGGCGTACAAGGTTGGGGTCATCAAGCACCCAAGCCAGACCGTCGAGCAGCAGGGCGGCAAAACCGAGGAACACAACGGCCGCCAAAACAATGCGAATGTATTTCAATGCTTTCATAACTCTTATCTTTAAACTTTAACCGTTAACCATTAACCGTTACCCTTTCTCAACATGGCGTAGACGGCGAGGCCAGCCACACTCTTGATGCCCGTCTTCCTGGTGATGCTTTTACGGTGGGTGTTCACGGTATTCACGGCAATATTGAGGCGGGCGGAAATCTCCTTGCTCGAAAGACCCTGGGCCACCAGCTCGAGGACATCCATCTCACGGTCGCTGAGATTGTAGTCCTCCTGCGGCACCAGCAGCAGTTCCTCAATCATGGCATGCTTCTCAAGGTCGCGGCTCAGCTGCAGGATATCGAACACCAACTCCATCATCTCCTCCGTGAGGCGCTCGCCCGGGAGATACTTATAGATAATCTGCGTCAGGTCGTTGAGCCTGTCGCGAATATTGTCGTGACCCTTCAGATAGTTCTGTACGGGCAAATCATTATTTGCCCCCACCACCCCGTCGAGGTTCTTCTCCTCGCGGCGCACATGCTCGCGCACCTCGCGACAATAGTCGGCATAGTATTTTCGTAGAATCTCGCCGCTCTGACCGGCATTTTCAGTGATACGGTCGAGGTGCTGCTGCAGGTGCGGCAGCCGCTCCTCCAAGTAGTAGCGGTGCGAGGCACGGAGATGCTCGGCCACAAGGCTCCGGTCGATGCGCGAAAGATCCTCGTCGTCGGGTCGATAGTCGTCAAAAGTGTAAATATTGCATACTGTGAGGAAGAAATGATCGTCAACATGATGGTCGCGGCAGACCTCCTTAACGCTTTTTTCGCCAAATCCCAGAGGAATGCCAAAACGAGGTAGCATAAGGATTAGGTCGTAGTTCGACGCTATCATGTCGGCCATCTTCATCCGGCCGGTAAAAAGGGTTCTGTTCATGCCGCAAAAATACGAAAAAAAAATGATATAATATAAAAATATAGAGGCTGCATTGTTGCAGCCTCTATTTTATCAGTTGATTTTTTTTAATTAGCATCCCTCACCAGGCGGACGGAGTTGCCCCACATCTTTCCACCATTCTTCGCCGGCTCGAGCTTCGCATTTTCAAAACGCATTTTGTTATCATCCGAATTCGAGTAAGCGGTGCTTGAATGATAGCCTCCCATTTTATCCACCTCCTGAACTGTGGATTCTTTGCGGCAGCCCGCGGCAGGAAGGAAGATACAGCCCTCGGCCTCCAGCTTACTCCATACAGCGTCGGAAATAACATTCGAATTGAAAGCTGCAGTGTGTGTATTTCTATTGTTGATGGTCACATCCGTCGGCAGAGTAAATCCATCGGGGAAGAGTATCACGCCTTTTATCCTGTTAGCAGTAACCGTAGCTTTAGCAAATCGATACGTATCGGAACGACCGGAATTGTTATTGGTATTAACGACGTACACCCATTCTTTACTATTGAGTGTGCGCCAGTCGAAACCTCGCTGGGTGGCATCGGCAAGTTCGGATTCCTTCACGAAGTCTTCATTATCCCAACTATATTGGGAATAATCATAAGGAGTTCTGAGTGGATTCACATTATTGCCTGTCCAGGTGCCCCAGCCGAAGAGGTCGACCCAATCGGAGGTGTTCCACATGCCGTTAGCCCCCATGCAGTCATATTGATTCAGGGCGAAACGCCAAGGATAGGTCTCACCACCTTTGTACTGCAGGTTGCCCATCGAGAAGTAGACCTTCTTGGTGGCGCTGACGGAGAAGGCTCCCAGGATATGGCGGGTCATCTCGCTGCCGTCGGTCGTGATTTCAACTCGCAAGGCAGCCACCGCGTTGCGAACGAGGGCGGGAGCAGCGCTCTTGGTCTTGGTAAAGGTCAGGTACTGAACGCTGAGGGTGGACATCGTGTCGTGGGAGAACACTTTGACGGTAAGGTCTCCCAAGGCCGTGGCGTTGGGAATCACGGGCACCTGGATGCTCTTGTCGCCGTTGTTGGCGATGGCAAAAGCGGAGTCGAAATAGACGGTGACGCTCTTCGAGCCGTCAACACCAGCGCTAACGATGGGCAGAGTGTCGATGCTGAGAGTCACCAAGGCCTGGCCACTGAGGTTTTCGGTAGCGGAAGTGATGCTCACGGAGTCGACCCAGAGGGTATTACCGGTGTTATTGATCACCACCAAGTTGATGCCAGAACTGAGGTGTTTGAGTTCCACAGCCGTAGCGCTGTTTGAGCTGCGGGCAGCCATCGGAAGGGCAATCTCCTGGTTGTCGCCATCAAAGGAGCTGGCATAACGCGACGGGAAGACCACCGTAGCGGTGGCAGCATCCTGGTTTTCAGCACCCATAGCAGTAGCAAGGGTTACGGGATAGAACAGATTGAATTCGCTGCTGACGTTGAAAGAACCATCGACATACCAATGGCCACCACTTTGAGTAACTGTTCCTTCGACACCGTCGACCCACACCAAATCTCCTTTTACCCACTTCACCGTGGCACCGTTGACGGTGGTCTTCTGTCCCGATTTCTCGGCAGAAATTTCCAAAGCATGGTCGGAGAGTCCCGACACATCCTCTTTCATACAACTTGTAGTCATTGTCAGGCCACAAAAGGCAGCGGCCGCATAAATATATATTCTTTTCATTACTATATTCTTAATTCTTCGTTCTTTATTCTTCCTTCTTATTACCAGCCCCAGCTTTCTATGGAGCCACGGTCATCAAGTCGTTGGGAATCCTGGCCCCCAAGTGCTGAGGTCAGGACTATTGACTGCATCAATCTTTTGGCACCGCTTTGGGCATATCCACGTTCTGCTTTGAATGTCACCACCGTGAGTTCCGGTGCCTCATAGTGTCTTTTTTCGTTTTCTTTCATTGTAGTGTTAATAGTTGTTTTGTTAATATTTTATTTAATTATCATTATCATCGTGCCGCTTGATGTTGCGCCAACAGGCCACAAAGAAGATGGCAATGCCCACAACGGCCAAAAGGCCGAGGAAAATCTCCTGCGGAGTGAGGTTAGCAATGTCCATCTGCTGTTTCATAAATCGAATGCAAAAGTACATCCTCTTGTAAAAACAGACATTGCAAATGATACAAACTTCTTGCAAACGAAATGCAATGTTATTGCACAGGGCTGCAAGTTCATTGCATTTGGCCGCAACAAACATTGCAAATTGTACAAAACGCGCAATGGAATTCTTCTAAAGAATTGAATTAGACCACCTGACGGTCTTTCCTTAAACTTGATGCAAAAACTACTTAGAGAGGCGTTTTTTTGCGCGGTAGTAGGCGTTGTAGGAGGCAAAGCCGGAAGAGAGGGCGGCAGACTCCTTGGTCTCATTGGGGTGCTCAGCAACGTACTGCTCGTAGTATTTCAGACGGAGGCCGTTGATGTAGCTGGCAAAAGAGCCGAAGCGGCGTTGAAATGCCAAGGAGACATAGGTGCGACCGTGCTGGCAATGTTCCACGATGTCGTCAATCCTTAGATGGCTATCGAGATAAGCCTGCTGTTCCTCGACATAGGCCTTGATTTCCAGCGCCACTTGATCCAACTGTTCCTCAACAGAAGCATCCTGCTGAGCCGTGAACCGTACCGCTTCCGAATCCGGTTCTGCAATAATGGCCTTGCGACGCCAAGCGGGCATAACGGTAATCAACAACACGATGTTGAAGATAGCAAGCAACACGTGCAGGTGAGCCATTCCGATGCGCGAATCGAAAATATAGGCGGGCCAGAGCAAGGGGGTAAGAATCAATGGGTAAAAAAGAATAATGCTGGCGTAGCGGACGGGAAAATCATCACGGTTGGAATAGTTGGCATCGCGACTCTCTTTAATCCAGCGCCACACCTGCCACATGGACAAGGTGCAGAAAACCAACATAATGAGACTCTCAACAGTAATGGCATAATGCCAGAATTGCAAGCCTTTCTCACTCATAAACTCGAAGGGGAGCCAAGCATTAAGCACTGGGATGAGCATGGTGGCAATGACGATGGCAGCAGCACTCCAGCTGACTGTTTTCCAACGATTCCACTGCTTCACAGTACCAGCATAGCAGAGCAACAGCAGGCCGCAGTAGAAATAATAGGTGGCGGGGAAGTAGGACTTCATAAGCATCCATGCCGCCTCATTGGTGGGGTCGAAAACGTAGGGAAGCAAGAGGGTGGCCATAGAGAAGCAAAGAACCTGCAGCTTGCGGTCGGGCCATGTGTAGCGTTGACGCTCTTTCGGCACACGGCAGGTGTGGAACCAACGAACGGCAGCAAAACACCAACAGGTAGTAATATATAGCATCGCCGCCAAGCCAAAATAGTAATATTCGTTCATATAGTCAAGCAGTTATATAGATATCGCTCTTTTTTTAGCGATTGCAAAGATACAAAAAATTTGGTTTCTTCGAAATGAAAACACACCGAAAAATTAGTTTTTCACTATTTTGCGTATATTTGCAGTATGAAAAAAATTGTATTAGGGCTATTAACTTTTTACTGCACAGCTGTTTGTGCACAACAATATCTATGGCAGGACACCACCAAGAGCCTCGATGCCCGCGTGGAATGGCTTGTCAACAATCTGTCGCTCGACGAGAAACTCTCGCTGATGGTGCACCAGAACCCCGCCATCGAGCGCGTGGGCTTGCCCGCCTACAGCTGGTGGAACGAGGCGCTGCACGGCGTGGGACGCGCCGGCGAGGCTACCGTCTACCCGATGCCCATCGCCCTGGCCTCCACCTTTGACCCCAATTTGGTGCATTCCGTCTTTGCGGACGTTGCCCATGTAGCACGTCGTAAATACCACGAGGCACAGGACACTGGCTATTATGGTGATTATGCCGGCTTGACATTCTTCACGCCCAACATCAATATCTTCCGCGATCCACGTTGGGGGCGCGGCATGGAGACCTACGGTGAAGACCCCTACCTCACCGCCATGATGGGATTGGCTTGCGTCAACGGCCTGCAACACACCTATCCCTATGACTGGACAGGCACACCGCTGATTACCGCCGCCTGCCTCAAACATTTCGCCGTGCACAGCGGCCCCGAAGGCGTCCGCCACGAGTTCGACAGCCGCGTCTCCGAGCGCGACCTGCGTACCACCTACCTGACGGCTTTCGAATACATCATCAAGAACAGCGACGTGCAGCAGGTGATGTGCGGATATAACCGACTTAACGGCTCTCCCTGCTGTACCAACCGCAAACTCTTTGACATCCTGCGCAACGAGTGGCAGTATGACGGCATTCTCGTCACCGACTGCTGGGCGCTGAACGACGCCTATGAGACCGACACCGTCATTCCGCGCCACCGCACCCACGCCACCGCCGCCGCTGCCTATGGCGACGCTTTCGGAAGCGAGGTGGACCTCGAGTGCGGCAGCGGATTGCCCGCCTTGCGCGAAGCCGTGCAGCAAGGTCTGGTATCGGAAAGCAAAATAGATGAGCATGTGCGTCGCATCCTGCGCACCCGCCTGCATGTCACCGACGAGCCACAAAAGGGAGAGCCTTACGAAGATGACAAAGATCTCCTAATGATTTATGCACAGAGCATGGTGCTGCTGAAGAACGACGGGGTGCTGCCCCTCAAGATGGAGGACACGCTGCGACTCGAAGGCCCCAATATGTGGGACAGCATCATGCCCCTCGGCAACTACAACGGCACACCAAGGCACACCGTGACTATCGGCGAAGGGCTGCAAAGCCCTCCTAACCCATACTGTGTAAAGAGGATGACCCAAGAAGAGGGACGAGGGCCGATATTAATATATGCAGGAGGATTGAATCCCCAGCTTGAGGGCGAGGAACTCCCCGTGGAGAAAGAAGGGTTTTATAAGGGCGACCGCACCCTGATAGAGCTCCCCAAAGAACAGGTGGAGGAAATCAAAGCCTTCAAAGCCCAAGGCTACCGTGTGGTGCTGGTGCTCTGCACCGGCTCGGCCATCGCGCTGGAGAACGTCATCGATGACTGCGATGCCGTGCTCTTGGCTTGGTATGGTGGCGAGGAAATGGGTACCGCCGTGCGCGAACTACTCTACGGCTGCCGCGACGACTTCGGCCGACTGCCCATCACCTTCTACCGCAGCACCGACGACCTGCCCGACTTCTCGGATTACGACATGCAGGGGCGCACCTACCGCTACGCCGACCGCGAGCATGTGGAGTTTCCCTTCGGCTACGGACTCAGCTACAGCTACCACCAGCTGTGGGGCGCCCCGACCGTTGACGAGGCCAACTTCACCGTCGAAGGCCTCGTCAGCCAGTGTCACACCGACGCACCTGCTTTTTCCCACCGCACCGTGGTGCAAGTCTACCTGAAAAACGACAACGACCCCGACGCTCCCATCAAACAACTGATAGCGGTGCAACCCATCACGACCGTCGATTTCGACCATAAAATACCCTTCAAAATTCAGCTCGACCCCTTCTGGTTCCGCCAGTTCAACCCCAAGACTGGCCAAATGGAAGAGCCCCAAGACGGCACCCACTTCACCCTCCAGGTGGGCTTCAGCAGCGACGACCGCGACCTGGTGGACCTCCCCTTCATCTATCACAACAGGAAATAACCGTTTCACCCCTCAAATTAAGATAATTATGAACCTCAAAGGAAGAAGACAGAGCACGAATGTAGACGACCGTCGCGGGAAAGGCGGCAAGATTGCCCTCGGTGGCGGCATCGTCGGCGTCATCATCGCGGGACTCATGGTCCTGCTCAACGGCGGCGACCTCGGAACAGCGGTGCAACAAGCCGTGAACAGCGCCCAGAGCGGTCAGTCGGAAAACTACACCCCTTCGGCTGAAGAGGAGCAGTTGGCGGTCTTCGCCAAGCAAATCCTGGCCTCCACGGAGGATGTCTGGACCGCGGAATTCCAGAAGATGGGTCGCACCTACCGTCCCCCGAAGCTTGTACTCTTCCACGGCAGTGTACAAAGCGGCTGCGGCGGCGCCACCTCGGCGACGGGCCCCTTCTACTGCTCGGCCGACGAATGCGTCTACCTCGACCTCGACTTCTTTGCCGATATGAAGAAGACCATCGGCGCCGACGGCGATTTCGCCTATGCCTATGTCATCGCCCACGAAGTGGGACACCATGTGCAGCACCTGCTGGGCACCCTCGACGAGGCTCACAAGGCCATGAGTCGCGCCTCGGAGAAGGAGAAGAACCAAATCAGCGTCAGGCTGGAGCTGCAGGCCGACTTCTACGCCGGCGTGTGGGGCTACCACGAGAACCAGATGTTCGGCTCCTTAGAGGAGGGTGACATCGAAGAGGCGGTAAATGCCGCAGGCAAAATCGGCGACGACTACCTGCAGAAGAAGGGTCGCGGATACTCTGTGCCCGACAGCTTCACCCACGGCACCTCCGCCCAGCGCACCCAATGGCTCAAGAAAGGCCTGGAAACAGGTAAAATAAAACTCGGCGACACCTTCTCGCCGAGTTATAATACTTTATAAACTTTTACTCGTTAACCGTTACCAATTACTTCGGGCTCCACTTCGCCGGATAGCGGTAACGTGTGCTGTTGGCTCCGAAGTTGTAAATGTAGCCCACTGTGATTGAGGGCATCGCACCCCAGTCGGTATAAGCCTTGGACAACTCCTGACCAGCCTCAGGCTGGATGCCAGCGATGGTAGGTGGCACAAACATGTATTTGGCATCCAAGTAGATGTCGCTATGATGGCCAAGATAATAGCGCAGCATAACTCCAAAATCACATGTCATATTGAAGGTCAGCTCGTCATAACGCCAGATGAGACCTGCGCCAAGGTAAGGCAGCACATTGAGTCGAACGCCTCGGGTAAACGAAAGGGCATGGGTTAGATTCACCAACACATCCGTGTGGAGGTTAGAGAATTTATATGTTGCCCCAGCACGGTTCTCGACGGTATCGAAAGGCTCGTGAGCCGTGAGACCACTAAGTTCGAAACGGATGGTCCACACATTGCTGAAATTACGGCCGAATTGGATTTCGGGCGTGATGCCATACATATCCCACTCGTCGATGTTGCGGAACGAATAGGAGGAGAAGTTAGGACCAATGCCGAAACCCACCCACCAGTCTTCAGCGGTGCTACGAGAGGCGAACTCCGTCTTACGGCTGAAGGGGTTGTCCGACCAACGGTGGGTGACACCGAGGGTGATGGAATGCATGAAATTATTGTTTTCGCTTCCATCATAGTGCTGCGAGAGGAAGAACCACTTATACTCCAAGAAAGCATCCCACAGAGAAGCAATGCGGACAGGGAAATGGAATCCCAGCATGGCCTGGAAGTCGTCGTCCCATCCATGCTCAACGCCACCCACCGCTACCGACGGACGCATCACCATACCCACACCCAGCATAGGATAAACCGGGAAAGGCTTCAGGAAGGTACCGTTGTAGACATTGAAGAATGTGGCGTTGACATCCCACAGGAACTCAGCGCTCCCCATAAAGTACATGGAACTGTTACTGCCGCCGTTCTGGTAGTGACTCGGAGTCATCATCATGTCGAATCCGAAACGGAAAGCCAACGGGCGCGTAATCCAGCAACCCAGATTGACGGTGGCGGTGGGCACGGAGAACTGACTCTCACCGGAATGCTGATAGTAGACACCACCGGCACCCAACGACAGGAACCACGTGTTCTCACCTACCGTTTTATAACTCTGAGCCTGGGGGACGACACACGCGCCGACAAGCAGCAGGGGCAGTAACAGTTTTTTCATACGTTATGGGGTTATGTTTTTTTTATGGTTATTCTTTGGCGCGCTCGGCAAATTCCTTGGCGGAGACCTTCTCCACTTCGGGTTTCACCTGGTCTTTGAAGAGCTTGCTGAGGTTGTCGGCGAAGATACGGTCGCTCAACTGGCCGATGTTCTTGCGGTCGGCGGCAATGCTGCGGGCAGCCTGCTCGAGACGCTCCTCAGTCTTCTCCTTGCTCTCACCCTTGGCGGGCTGGTCGTTGCGACGGAGGATATCCTTGATATAGTCGACAATCTGGTTCTGAGTGGGGTTCACGGGGGCAATCTCTTCAAGCTTGGCCTCGATAAGCTCCCATTTCAGCGAAGGGACATACTTGTCGTTCCAATCGGCCTCGATAGCCTCGGGGGTCATGTCTTTCTCGCCGCGGGAAGCGAACCAACGTTTCAGGAAGTTCTCGGGCAGCGGAGCCGTGAACTGGTCGATGAGGGCCTTGCGGACCTGGTTGACGAAGAGGTAGTCGCTCTGCTCGTTGTTAGCCTTCTCGATTTCCTTCTTGAGGAGTTTACGGAATGCAGCCTCGTCCTTCACGGTCTGACCGGGGAACACCATCTGGAAGAGCTCGTCGTTCACCTCGTGGGGAACGATGCGCGAAATGCCGGAGAGGGTGAACTCGACATTGGCTTTGAACTTCTTGGCGGCGGCGGTGTCGATATGGAGGGCGCGCTCGATATCAGCCACGGGGAATGCCTTGTAGGGGTTGAAGACAATCTTCTCCTCGGCCTTCTTGCCCTCGAAGAGGGGCAGGAGTTCGGCGTCTTTGAGGTTGGCGAGGTTGAAGGAGGCGAAAGCGTCGATGCCGCCTTCCTTGGCATTGCCGTTCTTGTCGAGTTCGACGGCCTTACCGTACATGTAGTCGCCAGCGGAGACAACCTCGGGGGTTTCGAATTTACCGAAACGCTCAACAACGCGTTTCATCTCGGCATCGACATCCTTGGCAGTGACACTCACCTGGTTATATTTCACAGCAATCTTGTCCCACTCGATATTGAACTCGGGAGCGATGGCGGCATCAAAGTAGAAAGAGAACTCTTTCTGCTTGCCGAAATCGACGCTACCGGTCTTCTCGTCGTTGGACATGGGCATGCCGAGAATGTGAAGTTTCTCGTCGTCGATATATTTGAAAAGACTGCTGTTGAGCTGTTCCTGCACGGCATCGCCCACGATGGCGGCTTTGTACATGCGCTCGATGAGTCCCTTGGGAGCCATACCCTTGCGGAAGCCAGGGATGGTGGCTTTGTGCTGATACTCCTTCAGCTGCTTGTTCACATTTTCAATGTAGTCGTTTTCCTCGATATCAATCTTGATACAGAGTTCCAAATCACTTAATTTCTCTCTTGTGATGTTCATCTGATTGTTTATTTTATTGATTTTTAATCTTTTTTATTTTTCAAGCAAAATGCAAAAATACGAAAATATTTTTAATTATAATAAATAATATAAAAACTCTTCCCTCAATACCCTTCCCTCAATAACCAATCTGCCTGACCTTTGGTCACGGCCTGCGACGCAAGCAAAGTCGGTGAGCAGGGGCTGGAGCAAACCATTAAACATTAAACATTAACCATTAACCTTTAACCATTAACCAATACCCTTCCCTCAATAACCTATAACCTATAACCTATAACCTATAACCTATAACCATTAACCATTAACCATTAACATCAATACGCTTCAAACCCTACTCCGAGATTCAAGATGAGGTCGTTTAGTCCCACCCCAGGCTGGACGGAGTTGTCTGCGGGCATACCCTTGAAAAGGTGTGTGCGGCGAGCTGCAAAAACTCCTACGCCACCGATAATATTGGTGAAAGCCTCATGCTCTTGATTGATGGAATTACCCAAAAACGATGTTGATATATAGGCATTCAGCTCTTCCGAACAGCAGGTGAGGTAGATATCCACATGAGGGATATAATGCTTCACCGTTGTGTCATCCTGAAACCTGTTCCTGAGTTCGGTGAGGAACTGCTCACGGGTGTAACGCACCTCAGAAGAGGAGGAGGAGACACGCGGACAGAGGAAGTCTATATGGTGCTTGACCCCTCCCGACTCGTAGTAGAAACGCACCACCGGTTGGTAGAGGCGGGCATTCTCAAGGGGATTCCACTGAATGAGACAGGAGGCTTGGGCCGGAGAAACAGGATCTACTTCGTTGAAATAGAACCCTCCCAGGGTATCACCTGAGGGAGTCACAGTGATAGAGGGCTTGGATATGAGCGTCCCGGATGTTTTCTTAATGAGAGTAATGGGGTTGGTAGTGGCGAGGAGCGACCCGTCGGCGGTGTTACGCACGTTGAGGACAAAGGTGTAGTTCTCGCGCAGTTTGTTTTTCGTCAGGGCATAATAGACAGGCTGAGCGGTATAGGCGAAAGCGCCGGAATCGCGGTCGACTTCGGTATAGGTGAAGGCAATGGAGTCCTTCAATGTGCCACCGTCATAAGCCAAGAGTGCCACTTGGATGGAACCCTGGGGATAATTGATAGAGTCGGAATTAGAGCCATACTGATAGATATTCCCCTCGGAGAGGTAGCAGCGCTGGACACGCACCCATGTGGTATCGTCATCCTGGTCGAGCAGACAATAGACCACCGGGACATTCTTCCACTCGGCGTTGGGCGAGAACTCCACCTCGCAGGAGGTGAGGAGGAAAGGAGTAAGGAGTAAGGAGACAAAGAAGTATCGGATGGATTTCATAGGGCTTATGGACATTATGGGATTTATGGAATCTATATTTTCATTTATCATTTTTCAGTTTTTCACTCACCTCAATCTCGTCCATCAACACCCAAGGTTTCAGTCCTTTGGCACGATGCCAGGCGGGGACGGCCGAGAGGGCGTCGACCTCTACCTTGAAGGCGGCGACACCCTCCTTGGTGACCGGCACCTTGATTTCAACCTCCCGGGGAGTATTCTCCTCGCTGGAGGCGGGGTCAAAGGGCATCGCCGTCTGAAGTGTGTCGGTGAAGTTCTCGCCATCGGTCGACAACACCACGGTAACCTGACGGGGAGCGAAAGCCCAATTGTCAGGCACATGGGCGAAACGAAGTGTGATATTCTCAATGTCAATCTGTTTCGACAATATCACGGTGGCCGTCACCCCGCTTCCGGAGAATCCAAGCCAGCCGCGCTGCAGGTCGCTGATAACGCCCTTTTCGCCATCGAAAAGGATGGTGTCGGTACCCACGTTGAAGGGGGTGTTGGGCTTGCGCGAGAAAGTGGTGGAGACGATATAGTCGTAGTTGAACTTGCGTGTGGCGGTGAACGACGGCGGCATCCCCTTGACGAAGATACGAGCCTTCACAATAGTTGTGGTGGTAAGTTGCAAAGGCTTGGTGTACAATTCAGAAGTCTCCACCGGTTCAGTGCCGTCGAGTGTATAACGTATGTCGCCTTTCGTCGGCGAAGTGATAGTGACCGTCAAAGGTTGCAAGAAACGAATCTCGGAAGCCGTAATCTTCGGCGGCTCGACGATACCGGTCTTCACGACAGGAATCTCAAGGGCGTAAAAGTCCTCGGGACGTTCACTGTGCTTGTCGTATTCGTGAAAGTGAAGGCGGAAATTGCCACTTCCTTCTTCGGGAGTAAAGGTGAGTTTTCCGTCGCCAACATCCACAGTGGACATATTGTCAACCAACGCCATATAAAGGTTGTCGTCGCCAAACAGGCTGGCGCACCAACGAACCTGCTGACGCGAAGACCCTTTCATTTTCGCCATGGATTCGCTATAGGTGCCGGGGATGCCAGAAAGTTGGTTGGCAAAATGTGTTTCGCGGTCGAGGCCAAACCAAGCAATGCTGTCATCCTCGCGCTGAGGCAAATTGACAACGAACTGTGGAACAAGGGTCCCTCGGAAAGCATCGGTAGACGAAATAGTATAGTCAAAAACAATATCACCTGTGCTGAAGCAAGAATAGGTGATACGAACGTAGCACATCGGCGTGCCAGCCGACATATATTGCATCATGGCATCGATGCAGGCGGTATAGGCATCGGGGCTACGATAGGACACCGCCACCCTTTCGGGCGTCCAGTCTTCATGCCCCTTGAACTGGAGCATCGACAACAGGCTGTCAATATTTATTTTCCCCGTATCGATGACAATATGACTGAACACAGCATCGTCATCATTGTTGGGTTTATTGACGAATGGTTTCCGACTTGTGTTCTTCTCATTCAATGGGAGGGCTACAGTGCCGATAACGGACGAGGAGACCATCCTACCCTTCTGTCGCTGCGACAGGTCGAAACGGATAAAGAGTTCCTCGCCGGGCTCAAGTTTCACGGGCGGAACACGCAGTTTCACCGCCTCCACTCCCCCACCCTGGATGGCTACCGGCAGGTCGCCGCCAGTGATGCTGGAGCGTAAATTAGTATATATCGTATACTCTAATAAATACTGGCTGAAATCGGCGAAATCATTGCGGTTGTAGACCGTGAACTCAATGTCGTCGATAGATTTCTTGGAGAGGTGGACATCGAAGGGACTATAGAGGCTCTTCAATGCGGACAAAGTCTGCTCGTACCGCTCGTCGACAAAAGCCCCTTGCAGGCTACGGGTATTGAGTACTTTGTCCCAAATCTTCTCAAAGTTCACCCCGGAAGCCTCCAGCACCAGGAAGGGGCGGTCGCCGGCTTTCGAGGTTGCCTGACGCAGTTGCTGCTGGTCAGGATGGATGAAGGCCACGATGTCCGTATTAGATGAGAAATCGGCACCGGAGAAGATGACCGGACGATTTTTCTCAATGGCTTTCAGCCGTTTGTAGGCAGCACCCATACAGACGCCGTTGTCGCGTGTGTCACCCAGCGACCAGGCAATAATGGAAGTATAATTCTTGTACTTCCCATAGAGATTCTCCACCCGCCGCTCAAAGAGAGGGACGAAATCCTTGTCGGTAGCCACTACCTGACGCTGGTTGGAGACAGGCATCAGGTTGGCATCGCAGATGACATAGAGGCCATATTCGTCACATAACTCATAAAAACAGGGCACCGTGGGCGAGAATGTGGCGGTGCGGACGGCATTGATATTATTGGCCTTGAGATTCTGAATGAGGGTGCGAAGATGCTGCCGACTGGTATAGTCACCAGTGGAGTTGTCAGGGACAACTACTCCTTTGAGTGTCACCGGCGTGCCGTTGACTTTCAGCAGCCCGTCCTTGACCTCCACGCGGCGGAAGCCGAAACGGGCACCCACGACCTCCTCCTCTTCCATCTCCTCGTCACGCAGACGCAGCACGACGGTGTAGAGGTTGGGCGTTTCTGCAGTCCAGGGGACGACATTGGGCCACGAGCGACTGATGTCGACCGACATCTCACTCTTCTTGTCGAAGACCACCCAACGCCCCATGCGGTCGAAGGAATGGTTCTGCGGGTCCCAAATCTCCACCTCTAAATAGTAACGACCCTTCTTCTTGCTGTTGAAGATGGAAGCGTCTACTGTGAGGGACCCCGTGGCCGTGGCGGCATCGTAATCGGACACCAACGACATATCGGCGATGTTGGGGTCACTCTTGAAAAGCAGATAGGGCTCACCGTTTAATCCCATGACCTGACGCTCATGTTCGAGCAGTGCTCCGGCAGGATGTTTCAGGGCCACGATTTTCAGTACATTCTTCTTACCGTACTTCAGAAAACCGTTGAGGTCGAACTCGTTCCAATGGCGGGAGTCGTCGCCATAGCCCACCCACTTGTCGTTGAGATAGACGCGGCAACCATAGCCACATCTGACATTCAACGAAACCCGGTAGTCGCTCCAGTACTTCTCCACCTCGATTTCGCGAGAGTAGCTAATGGAGCTATCGGTTTGCTGCTGATCCCACCTGCCGGAAAGAGCCACGTAGTAAGGCGACTCCTGATAGGCTGACTTCACGATGGCATCCTCATCGTCGTAAGCCACCACATTGGCGCGAGCCGGAAGGCGCGCACCATCAACGTTCTGCGCCTCCGCGATGGAGGCACAGAACCATAGCGCCAGTAATATCAGCAGTCCCCTTCGCATCTTTTATCAATCGCCTCCCAGATAGAACGAAACACCAAAATTGATTAAACTCAGCGCCACCGACTCGGAAAGGATGGGATTGTTGAGAGCGTCGGAACGCTGCACCTTGTTAGAATACAGCATCTTGTAACCGCCATGCAAGCCAATTGCGAAAGAGCGGCTGAACGCATAACGGCCACCCACCTCGAGACCGAGGTAAAGACCGCCTTCCTCTATTTTGGTCGACGGAGGCTCGCTGGACTTGCCGAGAGGCAATGAATAACCCACCTGCAACACACCGTAGGGGGTCAGCTGGTCGCGTGTGAAATGACTGCGGAGCTCCACAAAGAGGGGCATCTGGGTGAAGGCACCCTTGGAGTCGGCCAAGTAGCTGAAGCCCAGACCCACGGCAGCCTCCTTACGGAACTGGTAGCCTGCAGAGAAGGAGGGCATAAGAGCCGCCACAGTGTCGCCAAAACCCGATGCCTCGCTGGGCGAACGGTTCACATTGAAAGCAAAGCTGGCATCGCCCACGCAATAGAGGCCGTGCCAACGGAATTCGATATGCCGCTGGGCGGCTGCTGTGCCACAAAGGCACAGCAGCGCGACAGCAGCGATGATTGTTTTCTTCATCATGATAATTGTTTGATTGCTTGATTGTTTGATTGTTTGAGTATATCACTCAAGCATTTTCACATTCAGACATTCAAGCATTCATCTTTTTCAAATCAGGGCTGATAATCAGCGTGGCCTCGGTAGCGGCCTGCACCTGCTCAACGGTGAACTCGGGGTTGATTTCGGTCAGCACGATACCCTTGGGGGTAATCTCCATGACACCCATCTCGGTGATAATCATGTTCACCTGACCCTTGGCGGTGAGCGGAAGGGTGCATTTCTTCAGAATCTTGGGGTTACCCTTGGCGGTGTGCTCCATGGCGAGGATGACTTTCTTGGCACCCACCAGGAGGTCCATAGCGCCACCCATACCGGGGGTCTTCTTGCCAGGAATCATCCAGTTGGCCAGGTCGCCTTCCTCATCCACCTGCATGGCACCCAGGACGCTCACGTCCACATGGCCGCCACGGATGATACCGAACGAGGTAGCGCTATCGAAGGTCGAGGCACCGGGTACATGGGTGATGTATCCGCCACCGGCATTGATAAACCAGGGGTCTTCCTTGCCCTCTTCGGGGGTGGGACCCATGCCAATCATACCGTTCTCGCTCTGCAGGATGACGTGCACGCCTTCGGGCAGGAAGTTGGGGATCAAGGTCGGCAGACCGATACCAAGGTTGACGACATCGCCGTCGTGCAGCTCCTGAGCCGCGCGCTTGGCGATAAAGGGTTTAATCTGTTCTTTTTCCATATTGCTATTTTTAATGTTGATTATCTTTTTTTCTAACGGCGAATTGCTCTAATTTCTCTAAGCTACGCAGTCTTTAAATTTTAGGCTAATTACTCGAAGGCATGCGCAAGCACAATTCGAGTAATTCGCTCCCAATTGACCTGCGTAGCTTCGTATAATTCGTATAATTCGCCGTTTCCATAATGTTATCATTCGCCAGTTACTTCCAGCCGCGGGCCACCATCTCCTGGGCGATGTAGGAGGCCTCGTCGTCGGCATAAGTGTTGGGACCGAAGCCGGCATCATAACCCAGCTCCTTGGCCAACTCGTGACTGATACGGGGACCGCCGCAGATAAGGATGACCTTGTCGCGCAGACCCTCGGCCTCGAGCATCTCGACAAGCTCGGTGAGGTTCTTGATATGCACGTCCTTCTGCGTCACCGTCTGACTGACGATGAGGGCGTCGGCATGCAGCTCGATACCTTTGGCGATGAACTCCTCATTGGGTACCTGGCTGCCGAGGTTATAGGCGTCGATCATGTCGTAGCGCTCCAAGCCGTAGTGGCCGGCATAGCCCTTCATGTTCATAATGGCGTCGATACCCACCGTGTGGGCATCGGTACCCGTCGAAGCGCCCACGATGACAATCTTACGGCCTATGTGCTCACGGATATACTCGTCGCACTCGTGCATGTCCATGGTGGTACTCTCCACCTTGGGCACATGGATGCTGGTGTAATCCACCGTGTGGGTCAGCGAACCGTAGCAGTTCATGAAGCAGAAGCCTTCAGTCAGTTCCTTCTGGTAGACCACCAGCGGGTTCTCGAAGCCCATCTTCTTCAGCAGCTGCTTGGCGGCCTCTTCGGCTTCCGCACCTGCGGGCACCGGCAGGGTGAAACTCAGCTGCACCTTGCCGTCATTCATCGTGTCGCCGTATGGCTTTATCTTGGTGAGGTCTAAGGTTTTGTCGTAATCCTTAGCCTCCATTGAATACAATCCTTCGCTCATCTCTTTTAAGGGTTATAGGTTATTGGTTATAGGTTATTGAGTTTTGCGGTCATCGGTTATCGGCGACCGCATTTGACTGCGTCAGCCTCCATAACCGATAACCCCTAACCAATAACCTTTATTTCTTTCCTTTCATTAATTCAACAAACGGGTTAAAATAGTGCTCGCCCTTCAGGGTGACGCCGTCGAGGCCCTTACCGCCGGTCTTCGGACGCTTCACGTTGGCGAAGATACCCTTCTCCAGTGCGGTGAAGAGGCCTTCGCTCTCCATGGTCTCGAGCAACTTGGTGGCGTTGTGCAGCACCTCCTGGGCGCGGCTCTTGATGATGCCGCCCTCCTTGAACTCCACCTCCTCGCCGATGTCCTTCATGTTGTTGAAGATATACTTGGCGTTCTCGATAGAGAGGTAGCGGTCGCTCATGAAGGGGGTGTGGATAGCCTCGGTGGGCATACCCAGCAGCTGCAAGCCCTGGTGCGTCCACTGGCCGATGATGTTGAACAGGGCATCCTGAATATGGCCGCGGAAGATATTGCCGGTCATGAACTTGGTCGGGGGCATGTATTTCAGCGGAGCCTTGGGGAAGATTTCGCGAATCATCTGGGCCTGTGCCAACTCGTAGAGGAAGCCGTTCTCCAGCATGGGGTCCATCTCGAAGGCGTGGCCGAGGCCCTGCTGCTCCTCGGGCAGGCCGGCCATCAGGGCCAGCTGCTCGTTGATGAGGTCGGAAGCCAGCACGGTATGGGCCTCTTCGTAGGCGTCGGCGGTGGTGAGGTAGTTGTCCTCGCCGGTGTTGATGATAACGCCCGCAAAGCCGTTGATGATACGGCTGAAGTACTGGTCGATCAGCGTACGCTGCATGTTGATGTCGCGGAACAGGATGCCGTAGAGGGCATCGTTGAGCATCACGTCGAGTCCTTCGAGAGCGCCCATAGCAGCGATCTCCGGCATGCAGAGACCCGAGCAGTAGTTGCAGAGGCGGATGTAGCGGCCCACCTCCTCGCCAACCTCGTCGAGGGCCTTGCGCATGATGCGGAAGTTCTCCTGAGTGGCGAAGGTGCCACCGAAGCCCTCGGTAGTGGCGCCATAGGGCACATAGTCGAGCAGCGACTGACCCGTGGTGCGGATCACGGCGATGATATCGGCACCCTGACGAGCACCGGCCTGAGCCTGCACCACATCCTCGTAGATGTTGCCGGTAGCCACGATGATATAGAGGTAGGGCTTGCTGCCCTCGCCTATCGTCTCGATGTACTTCTCGCGGCGCAAACGGTTGCCGCGCACCTTGGTGATGGTGGCATTGATGACGGGCTCCAGGGCCTTGTCAATATCCGCTTTGCTGTGGACGGGCAACTTGGTGATGTCCAGCGTGCCGGCAGCGATGGCCTCGGCAATCTCCTGCGGATTCTTTCCGGTCTCCACCATAGCGTTGCCCACATAGAACATCACGCCCTCGCCGAGCACACCTTTGGCCTTCAGTTCCTCGACCACCACATTGGGCATCGGCACCTCGTTGTCGTCGATACCGTCGATACCAAGGAAGCGGCACAGCGTGCGCTCCACAGCCACGGTGGTGTAGTCTTCCACGAAATCCTGCACCTGTCCGGCAATCTTTTTCGCCACCGAACGTGCGTGCTCAACTTCCGTAAAATCAAGTCCTACTTTACTTTTCTGCATTGTAATCAGTATTGTTAGTTTATCGTTTTTACATTATAATTCGAACTGCAAAGATACAACTTTTTTTTTATATATACGCAAAAAAGTAAAAAAAGCAGTCGCGGCTCGCAAGAGCCGCGACTGAAACATCTATCTCTAAATATTGCTACTTGAGAAACTCTAATGACTTATTATTAATGGTTTACTGTCAAAAACGACTCCTCGGGCCTCTAACCTCACCTCATATCGTCCCGCCGGTAGTGACTGTACGTCTATATATTTTGTTGCAGAGTCGAAAGCCGGCACACTTGATATTATGCTGCCATTGGGTCCTGTAATGATAAGGTTTGCATTACGTTCATCACCAAGTGTGTAAGAAATGGCGGTTTGTGTCCCTGTTGGATTAGGATTTATAGAGTATATTATGGGCTCCAAGGTCAAATACAGAGGGCACGAAGTCCAGGCTACATTGTTATTAGCCCTGACGAAGTGCTCCAACGGACACGTAGTTTCATTGACACCAATGGTCAACCCTCCATCATTAACATAAGCGACCATATTAAAGTTTAATACATTACCTGTCATTGGGCATACATTAAAACCAGAACTGGTATATTCAGGTGCAGTGAAGTTTGCACTAACAACTTTACTACCACCAGCAGGAATGATTATTGTACTGGATGGAATTGACACGTTTCCTCCTGCCACACAATCACATGTAGTGCATGGAGGATTGAAACTGTTAACCCATTGCAAAGAAGATCCAAGAGCCCACTTTAATGTTAGTTTGTTGGTATTAAAAAGAAACATCCAATTAGACTTATTGCGAATTCTCACTTTGACCTTGTATTGGTTCCCCCGCATCAGAGAAGACACTGTGATATCATTCATATCAGTAAACCAAATATCAGGACTTTTGTTCACATCGTATTGGTAACAGTTGGGCTCTATTCCATAATCTGTAGCATTGTCTTTAATGTATAATTGATGCAATGTTTCTGCCGACGCTGCTTGCACAGCCGCACCAGCATCCACCAATCCGTGCCCCATCTCTATATTCCACGATCCATTTAAGTGACTATTTGCAGCGTAGGTGTATGTGTAATTACCTACTTTCTGTGCTGTGCCTTTGATGAGGCGGGCTATTTGTGATGCCGTCAAATTAGGATTAACTGAAAGCATAAGAGCTGCAACACCAGAAACGTGAGGTGCTGCTTGAGAAGTACCGCTGAGAGTCCAATAATGGTTATAGTAGGGATCATTAGGGTCAGGGAAATATGTTGTAGAGAGAATATCGTCCCCGGGTGCCATAACATCCAACTCTTGGCCATAACAAGAGAAATCTGATCGCGTATAATCTGCATCAATTGACCCGACTGCCATAATTTCATCCCGATAGGAGGCAGGAAAATCCACAGATCCATTATGGTTTCCAGCAGCGCATACTAATAACACCCCATTCGCAATGGCACTATCAAGCGCTTCTTCTATTATTGTGCTGTGAAGAAGTTGATATATACCATAACCTCCTTGATCAGACCAAGAATTATTCATTATTACGGCACCCTGACTGACAGCCTTGTTTATACCCTTTGCAAGATAATAATTATGATCAGCACCACCTGTCCAAACTCTACTAATATTAATCAGCGAAGCCCCTGGTGCAACTCCTGCAATTTCATAGTTATTATGGCCAGAAAAAATAATACCACCAACATGTGTTCCATGAGACTCATACGTATGAGTGCTCAAATTCCAATTAGCAATCACCTGTGCTGGTGATGAGGAGTAATTTGCGTGATATGAATAAGCAACATTACAATTTGAAAATTCCTCATGGCCTTCAAAAACACCATCATCGATTATCGCAACCTTAACATTAGAATTACCTGTTGTTGTACTCC